>Ga0326514_10002465_pt1 | contig 11780 bp, 8 predicted proteins | sample 3_2548_0518_D_FD_203653 | JGI IMG/M metagenome (GOLD analysis project Ga0326514, IMG submission 203653) | Bovine rumen microbial communities from UC Davis, California, United States - 3_2548_0518 | ecosystem: Host-associated > Mammals > Digestive system > Stomach > Rumen | place: USA: California... | reverse complement strand
GCGGGCCTCAATCTGTACGGTCTTCACGTAGGTCTCCCATTTCACCTCATTGCGAGCCTCAAGCTCCTTGCGGTTCATCACCTTGGTGCTCTCGAACATCTTGACACTCGACTCGTCAAGATAGTGTTCGAAGATGACGGGACATGACTTCTCGACATCCAGGCCTCGGCGAGCAGCTTCCTTGACCCACTCGTCAGAATAGCCGTTACCATCGAAGCGAACGGGCTTGCAGGTCTTGATGTCATCGCGCAACACATCGAGAATGGCGTGGAACTTGGCCGTGTGACCGCTATTCGAGGTGAAAGCCTGTGACAGCGAGTACTCAGCGATTTTCTGGTCGACACGCTCCTTGAAGGAATTCAAGGCTTCTGCCATGGCAGCATTCAGGGCTATCATGGCCGAGGCACAATTGACACTGGAACCAGGGGCGCGGAATTCAAAGCGGTTACCCGTGAAGGCAAAGGGCGATGTGCGGTTGCGATCGGTGTTGTCGATGATGATGTCGGGAATCTGGGGGATGTCTATCTCCATGCCTTGCTTGCTCTTCAGGTGGAGCAGGTCATCTTTGTCCGATTGCTCGATGTGATCGAGCAGCTCAGTCAGTTGGGTACCCAGAAAGGAGCTGATGATGCTGGGAGGAGCCTCGTTACCACCCAGACGGTGAGCATTGGTGGCACTCATGATCGAGGCTTTCAGCAGTCCATTGTGCTTGTAGACTGCCATCAGCGTCTCTACGATGAAGGTCACGAAACGAAGGTTCTCGTTGGCGGTGGATTCCGGGTCGTTGGCATCGTTCTTGCCGGGAGCATGCAGCAGCACACTGTTCTGGCCGGCATGGGGCGTGGCAAAGTCTGCCGTGAGACTCCAGTTGTTGTGCTTACCACTGCCGTTGATGCCGTCAAAGGGCTTTTCATGCAGCAACACGCGGAAACCATGGTTGCGGGCCACTTTCTTCATCAGCGACATCAGCAGCATGTTATGGTCGACGGCCAGATTGCACTCTTCAAAGATGGGTGCCAGCTCAAACTGGTTGGGGGCTACCTCGTTGTGGCGCGTCTTCACAGGAATGGCGAGCTCAAGGGCCTGTATTTCCAGGTCTTTCATAAAAGCTTGCACACGATCGGGGATGGTGCCAAAGTAGTGGTCGTCCATCTGCTGGTTCTTGGCACTCTCGTGACCCATCAGTGTACGGCCTGTCATCAGCAGGTCGGGACGGGCAGAGTAGAGTCCTTCGTCCACCAGAAAGTATTCCTGCTCCCAACCCAGATTCACCTGCACTTTCGACACATCGTCATAGAAGTAGCGGCACACCTCTTTGGCTGCCTTGCCCACAGCATGGAGCGAACGGAGCAGGGGTGCCTTGTAGTCGAGCGCCTCACCGGTATAGGCGATGAAAATGGTCGGGATACACAGCGTGTCATCGATGATGAAGACTGGCGAGGTGGGATCCCAGGCAGAGTAGCCGCGGGCTTCGAAGGTGTTGCGGATACCGCCATTGGGAAAGCTTGATGCATCGGGTTCCTGTTGTACCAGCAGCTTGCCTGAGAACTTCTCAATCATGCCGCCCTTGCCATCATGTTCCACAAAGGCATCGTGCTTTTCTGCGGTGCCTTCAGTCAGCGGCTGAAACCAGTGCGTGTAGTGGGTGACGCCCATCTCCAAAGCCCACTTCTTCATGCCTTCTGCCACAGCATCGGCAATGGAACTGTCTAAGCTGGCGCCATTGTCTATCACATCTATCATCTTGTCATAGACGCTTTTCGGCAGGTAGCGATACATCTTTTCCTTATTGAACACGTATTTGCCGAAATACTCCGACGGACGCTCTGCCGGTGTTTTCACTTCGAGCGCTCTCTTCTTAAAAGCCTCTTCTACTACCTGGAATCTTAAGTTGTTTGCCATTTCCTGACTCTTTTGTGTTGATGAAATTTGCGTGCAAAGGTACAAAAATAATCTGGATAAAACAAATCTTTTGGTACGAAAGAAGCAGACATGACAAGAAATAAATAAAGCGGTGACCCTCACAGGCGACCGCTTCATATCTTCAATAGGTATTAGTCCTTTTTTAAGGTAAAAAGATTGTTTTCAGGATAACGTTTGCAAAAGTACAATTTTTTTTTCTTTCTTACAAATTTTTTTGTTAGTTTTTTTGAAAAAAAATGTCGTGTGGGCACACAAAACAAAAAAAACTCTTCTAAGGGACTACATTTCTTGATAAAAATCATTTATCGAGTGTAAAAGTCGATGAGTTCTTGCAGTGCCTGTCGGCACACGGTGCAGAACCCCTCATGTTCATTGGTTCGCATCCTGCAGTCAGCTTGAGCGCGCCAGACTCCGTGGGTGAGATATCCACCGCCTTCGATGACTGACGCTTGGCCTGCATCGATGAGCTTCTGCCATTTTACTGGGGCAGTGGGATGGGTGGTGAGATTGGGTTCCCAGGGTTCTGTGTCAGCAAAGTAGGTGGAATCGTCGTTGCCGTAGTCATACTCGTCGCCCAGTCCGCCAAAAGAGTGTCCGAATTCATGAACCACTACAGGTTGGAAGTGCTTGCCCAGCGTATAGCTCAGATTGTAGGAGTTGTAGATACCACCGCCGCCATAGTGAGCCGTGTTCGCCAGAACTATGATATGTTCATAGGGAGTGGCAGCCAGCACATCATGGAGTCGCTTGAGGTGGAGCGTGGTGAGATAGCGCTGGGAATAGAATGTGTCGAAATGCGAGCCCAATGCTGTGTCGAGCCACAGATGCTTTCCAGGCTGGCTGACATCGGTGTCGCGGGATGCTGACATGACGGCGATGATGTTGAATCGGTCACGCGTGCTTCGGAACGGCTCATGCTGAAAGAGTGCTGTCATGGCTTCGCGGCAGTGGTCGAGAAACTGCGGCATCTGTTGTTGGGTGTATCCCTCGGCCACATAGGCGATGTGTATGCACCGTGTGGTGTCTGCAGCCTGTTGCAGCGTGACATAGGGTGTCTGTTGGTGCAGGCGTCTGATTAGAATGTCGTAAGGGTCTACTTCATGGGTCATCGAGGCGATGACTCTGTCGTGGAAGTCGTAGAGCTCTACAGTGACGGCAACAGTCTGTCGAGGAAAGGGTACGAGGAACACATTCTCGAAGGCACGGCTCACCTTCTTGGCTTCGTCGGTGGCGAGCCATTCTTGGAAGAGGGTGGAGAAGGAATGCCGATAGATGACCTGACCTTCAGGCACACTCCTGACACAGATGCTGCCATTGCCCTTGCGTGGCAGGGAGTCGAGATGCTGACGGCGCCCATACCATGCGGGAGACACGGAAAGCTCGTCGAGGCTGATGGTTTGATGCCTGGTGTCACCTCCGAAGATATAGTCTATACGAAGGGTGGAATCAGTGAAGAATTCTTGAAAACTTTGGGCGGATGCAGTCTGGGTAAGCAGTCCCGCCATGATTAAAAACAGCAGACTTTTCATCTCAAGACATGGTGTATTTTTGTTCTTTCAGAATACCGTGACGATAGGCATAGAGCAATTGGCGCAAGTCTTCTATCTGGGCTCGTAGCTCATGACCCTTGTCAGTGTCGGCAACTCGCATGCGGTGGGCTGACAGCTCTACCAACTGCGTGGTCGACTTGATGTCGATACCGCGCTGGATGGCATCGCTGGCACTGGTGAACGGCTCGTGCTGCACCAGCTGGAAGCCACGGCTGTGATACACCAGGGTGTAGCCGGCAATACCAGTTTCAGAGTGGTAGGCTTCTGAGAATCCGCCATCAATAACCATCAGTTTTCCACCCGCCTTGATGGGGTTCTCACCCTTAGCCACATGCACAGGCACGTGTCCATTGATGATATGGCGGTTGGCGCCCTCTATTCCGAAGGCATCCAATATCCTGTCGCACACGGCTTCATTGTCGCGCAGTTTGAAATAGTTGCCTTTCTCTTCTTTATAGGTGGTCTTGTCAATGAGGAAATAGCGCTCGAAGGTAGCCATCCTTGATTTGTCGAAGAGCGGAGAGTCTTTGCCACACCACAGATACAGGAAGTAGTCGCGTGCATATTGCTTCTGTTCTGGATCGGTATCGTTTTCATAGGCCGACCTAACCATCATGCCTATATGGTGCATCAAGTCTTTGCCGGCATATACGGCACCATCGTAGAGTTCCACAGCTTTCAGCGACCCGTCATCGTTAAGGGGGATAGAGGCATGGAAAAGCAGGTTCTGGTTGCAGATGGTGTACATGCACCCATGCGAGAGCAGCATCTTGATGTGTTTTCTCAGTTTCTCCGACACTCTGAATGAGTGATGCAGTTTCTGCATGAGGAGCGTCTCTTCGGGTGTCAACTCATTGGGATGCCGAGGATCTATCGTCGGGAAGTGGTTCGACCGCATCTGGTATTGCTGTCCTTCGATGGTACAGATACCCTTCTCGTAATCCACTGCCTCCAGCAGACAGCGGTCTTCCATCTGCCACCTGGGATGCCGGTGGAAGAGTTGCGACTCTACCTTGAACTGTATCACGCTGATGGCTTTGTGCATCTGTGCGGTGAGTCTCATGGTCTTGTCGTCCATGGTGTTGCCTGTCAGCAACTTGGGGATGAATTCCTCACACGGGTCATTGCCGTAGGTCTCCATGGCAAAGGTGGCCAGGGGCATGAGGTTGATACCGTAGCCGTCTTCCAGTGTGGTCATGTTGGCATAGCGCAGTGACAGTCTGAGCACATTGCAGATACAGGCATCATTGCCTGCAGCCGCGCCCATCCACAGAATGTCGTGATTGCCCCACTGGATATCCCATGAATGGTATTGCCGCAGGGTGTCCAGAATGATGTGCGCACCTGGGCCTCTGTCGAAGATGTCTCCCAGGATATGCAACTGGTCGATGGCCAGTCGTTGTATCACATTGCAGAGGGCCACAATGAAGTCGTCAGCACGACCGGTGGAGATGATGGTGTCTACAATCACACTGACGTATGCGGCCTTGTCTATATCATCGGTTCTCTCGTGCAGCAGTTCTTCAATGATGTAGGAGAACTCTGCAGGCAGTGATTTACGCACTTTGGAGCGGGTGTATTTGGATGAGACATCTTTGCACACACCCACCAACCTGTGGATGGTGATGTGATACCAGTCCTCGATGTCTTCTTCCATAGCCTTGATGAGCTCCAGCTTTTCCTCCGGATAATATATCAGTGTGCACAGCTCTTTGCGCTCTGCCTCTCGGATATCGCCTTTGAAGAGTTCGCTGACTTTTCTTCTGATGTTACCCGAAGCATTTTTCAGCACATGTTGGAAGGCGGCACTCTCTCCGTGCAGGTCGGCCAAAAAGTGCTCTGTGCCCTTGGGTAGATTCAGGATAGCCTCCAGGTTGATGATTTCCGTAGCTGCAGCTGCAACATTGGGGAATGATGTCGCTAAGAGTTGCAGATAGTGCAGGTCGCGATAGTTTTCAGTATTCATAGTCTTTTTCTTATATTCTCAGTCGGTTGCCCACTGGTTTACTTATATACTCAGTCGGTTGTTCAATTGTCTTCTCATGTTTTTTGCCGCCTTGTCGTTAAGTGGAGGCATAGGCATGAATCCTTCTGTCAGTCCTGTTTTAAGATTCATCAGCAACATGATGCGTGCAGCAAACTTATATAGCCTCCATTCCTTTAGTGACTCGCACAGTTTATCCTCCTCACATGGATGTTGCCGTAGCTCTTTGTCTAGTTCTATCAGATGAAGAATGGAGAGTTTCTTGTCAGAGGTTAACTTTTTCAGATACTTAAAGGTGGCTATCAGTCTTTCGTTTTCCGATACCCATTGGTTGCCAATAACACTCTCGATGGTAGCGGGCTTTTCATAGTCTTTGGGCACGAAACAGTCGGCAGAGTCAATCTGCAAGTCGGCAGGCTCCAGTCTGAGCACCCAGATGCCCCTCTTGAAAGTGTCTGTGATGTGCTCCTGTGTCACATAGCATAGCATTCTGCGCCAGTCTTCTGTGTCGAGAGTCTGGTGGTGTTGCGATGTCAGCCAGCGCTGGTCTTCCGTGATGCCTGTGGTAATAATGTCTCTCAGCAACTCTTGTTGTTGGTCTGTCAAGAGCGACAGAGGGTTGCTGTCCATTACTTTGCGGTAAAGCCTGCTGGTTTGCAATGCCATCTCCCGAGGGGTGATAGAGCTGGTGATGACACCGTTTTTGATAATCACGCACCGTGGGTTCCATCCCAACTTTGCCATGCATTCCTCCTCCATCTTTCCTTGTAGGATGATGCAGTAAGCTTTGGCCACGATACGTTGCTGATAGAGTACCCGTTTGGGCATCTTCTCTTTCCAACGATTTTCCTGTTGTACCCAGGGCTCCAGCTGACCATGAGGGGTAATGATGAGTCTTGCACCTTGTTTCAAGGCTGTATAGACAACAGTTTTCGAAGAGTTTCGCCAGCATCCGTGAAGATGAATCAGGTCGTAGTGTCCACCTTCGAGCAATGTCTTAGCCTGTTCTACCTCTGTGGCCCTGTGACACTCCACCTCTTTAGGCATGTTATCGCACAGCATGTCTACGTGTCGTGCTATCATCGGGTTATCGGCAGGATAGTAATACAACACTCTCATGGCCCGGTCTTATTATTTGTTCAGTACTATGGCACTGTTACGCATGGTTCTCCACATCACTTTCATACGGAGGGGCAGCAGGTGAGTTCCAGTCACTTTCTGGTCATAGAATTTCAGCACGTCGTGAATCTCGCGGCGCCTTACGGCCACAGCATCATAGAGTCCTCTCCACAGTTTCATTCCGCGCCCGTTGTGTCCCTGTCCGGAGCGTCGCTCAGCCTTTGTCAACAAGGGACTTGCCTCGTTGAGTTCTTGCCAGCATTGGCACTTGGTCTCGCCTCCATTCTTTTTCCGGCCATAGAGTGTCAGCACACCTTCTTGCTGTTCGGCAGCCTGGCTCATCAGTGCCTGGTATGTATTTTCGTTGCTGGGCGGTCGCTTGATATCTGCCAGCACCACCCAGTCGTTCTTGGCTGCCTTAGCCCCAATGGTGAGTGCCAGTCGCTTCCTGCAGGGATTGGGCACCGAATGGGGAATGAATGTGGTATATAGTTGCGGAAAGCGTGACTTCATCCTTTTCAACACATCGGGTGTTTCATCGGCAGAGGCGTCGTCCACCACAATGACCTCATAGTCTGTATCACAGCTCTGAGTCAGGAAAAGTGGCAGATTCTGGTCCAGAAGCGTAGCCTCGTCGTGTACGGTCATCACCACCGACAGCGTTATCTTCTCGTTGTTCATCGCTAATATGATGTTGCTATTCAACAACTTAAATTTCGTCGCTCATGTATCCTTGCGGCAGCTGGCGACAGTTATACTGCGAGGCCATAATCTCACCATAGGCACCTGCGGAGCGGATGGCCAGCAAGTCGCCACGCTGAGTCTCGTTGAGGTCGATATGCTTAGCAAAGACATCGGTCGACTCACAGATGGGACCCACCACATCGTAGGCTGTCATGGGCTTGTCGCTGCTGATGTTCTCTATCTTGTGATAAGCCTGATAGAGCGCAGGGCGGATGAGGTCGGTGAAGCCTGCATCAACAATGCAGAATTGTTTCACAGCTCCTTTCTTTATATATAAGGTACGTGTGATGAGTGATCCGCATTGAGCCACCACCGCTCTGCCCAACTCGAAGTGCAGGGTCTGACCTGGGCGCAACTTCAGCTTCTTGGCATAAGTGTCAAAGTAGGCCTTGAAGTCGGGTAGGGGCACTCGGTTGGGGTGCTGGTAGTCAATTCCCAGTCCTCCTCCCACGTTGATGTGCTCTAAGATGATTCTGTGGCGCTCCAATTCGTTTTGCAGGTCGTTGACCCTGTTGCAGAGTGCCTCGAAGTCACCCATGTCCAGAATCTGACTGCCTATGTGGAAGTGCAATCCCACTACTTTGACATGCTGCATGCCCTGGGCTTCGTCTATCACCTTGAGCATGTCCTTCATGTCGATGCCGAACTTGTTTTCAGCCAGTCCGGTAGTGATATTGGCATGCGTGTGGGCTCCCACATTGGGGTTCAGACGGAAGGCCACTCTGGCCACCTTGCCGCGTGCCGCAGCCAGTTCGTTGATGACCTCCAGCTCGGGTATACTCTCTACATTGAAGCAGAAGATGTCATTGTCCAGTCCGAGGTTGATTTCCCAGTCACTTTTGCCCACACCGGCATAGACAATCTTAGAACTGCTGAATCCAGTGCGAACGGCAGCCTCAATCTCGCCACCGCTCACACAGTCGACACCCAATCCTGCCTCACGGATAATGCGCAGCAACTTGGGGTTGGCATTGGCCTTCACGGCATAGTGAACCACGAATCCTTCATGCTTTCCAACCTCGCTGTTGATGGTGCGCAGTGTCTGCCGCAACAACTCGGTGTCGTAGTAGTAGAACGGAGTCTTGATCCGTTCCAACTTTTCTATGGGGAATATTCCTTTGCCCATTTTAGTCCTTAAACAGTTGGTCGCTCAACGATTGGAGTGCTCGCTTCTTGTCTTCTTCGCGAATGAGGAAGGAGATGTTATAGTTGCTGCCACCATAGCTGATCATGCGCACGGGGATATTCTTCATGGCATCGAGCACGCGGGTCTCAAATCCGATGTTCGACCAGTCGAGGTCGCCCACCACACAGATGATGCACATGCCGGTATCTACGGTCACGGTGCCATACTTCTTCAGCTCGTCCACAATCTCACCGAGATGAGACGAGTTGTCGATGCTCATGCTGACTCCCACCTCTGAGGTGCACACCATATCGATAGGCGTCTGATAAGACTCGAAAATCTCGAACACCTTGCGCAGGAAACCTGTGGCCAGCAGCATGCGGCTCGACTTGATCTTGATGGCAATGATGTTGTCCTTGGCAGCCACTGCCTTGATCTTACCATATTCCGTCTGGTTCGAGATGGTGGTGCCTTCAGCTTCGGGCTGCATCGTGTTCAACAGACGTACAGGAATGCCGGCATACTTGGCAGGCTGCACACAGGTGGGGTGCAGAATCTTGGCACCAAAGTAGGCCAGCTCGGCAGCCTCTTCAAAGTGCAGCTGATGCACAGGCTCAGTTTTCTCTACCACACGCGGGTCGTTGTTGTGCATGCCGTCGATATCGGTCCATATCTGTATCTCGTCGGCACCGATGGCTGCTCCGATGAGCGATGCGGTGTAGTCGCTGCCTCCACGCTGCAGGTTGTCCACCTCGCCGTAGGCGTTGCGACAGATGAAGCCTTGGGTGACATACACCTGATAGCCTTCCTGCTCTTTCATGATGGCTTGCAGCTTCTCCTTGATATACACGGGGTCGGGCTCTGAATTCTTGTCAGTACGCATAAAATCCAGCGCATTGAGCAGTACGGCCTTGATGCCCTGCTCGTTCATGTAGCTCACCACCATGTTGGTCGACATCATTTCGCCCTGGGCCACGATGTTTTTCTCCTCGAAGCTGGTGAACAGCTCTTTGGTGAACGAGCGCAGATAGTTCATCTCCGAGGTCAGAAACTCGCGGGTCTCTTTCTTCGTCTCGTCGCGCTCGTAGAGCTCATCCACATGCTTGGCATATTTGCGCTCCAGCTGGTTGATAATCTCGTTGGCTCCCTCTGGATTCTTCTTGTAGAGATAGTCGGAGATTTCTACCAGCGAGTTGGTGGTGCCCGACATGGCCGATAGTACCACGAATACGGGCTCGCCCGACTTTGTTACTAACTTGGTTACTTCCTTCATGCGGGCCGGCGTACCTACCGACGTACCGCCAAACTTCATTACTTTCATATCTTTGTTTTACTTTCTTAATTCTTAATTTGAAAAGTCTTCGCGTGTGCTGTAGTCCACCCGCTGCTCGGGTGTCTCGGCTTCATCCTCTTCGTAGAGCGCTATCTTGTTGTAGCTGTCGGTGATTTCCTCCAGCCGGTGGTCTATGCAGCGATACACGATGCCGGGATACTCGTCGAGCAGTGATATGTTGTGGGTTGTCATCACCACTGCGGTGCCCGACAGCGTCACCTGGCGCAGCAGACTGATGATGTTGGCTGCTGTCTCCGTGTCAAGATTTCCTGTGGGCTCATCGGCAATAATCACCTTCGGACGGTTCAGGATGGCTCTGGCGATGGCGATGCGCTGCTGTTCGCCTCCAGAGAGCTCATGGGGATAGCGGTCGGCAAAATCTTGCATCTCCACATCTTCCAGCACATCGTTGATGCGCTCTTCGATGTCGTCGTTCTTGCGCCATCCGGTAGCCTTCAGCACAAATTTCAGATTGTCGTGCACAGTACGGTCGCCCAGCAACTGGAAGTCCTGGAAGATGATGCCCATTTGCCGTCTGAGTGCCGGCACGTAGCGGCGCTTCAGCCCGCGCAGATCGTGGTTCAGCACAAAGGCATTCTCGGCCTCGTCGACATCCAGCTCAAAGTAAAGAGTCTTCAGCAGCGAGCTCTTGCCAGAACCCACACGTCCCACGATATAGATGAATTCACCCTCGTCCACATGAAAGTCTACATCGCGCAGCACCTCAGTACCATCCTGTTGGTACACATTAACCTTCTTGTAATCTATCAGCATACTTCTTACTCGGCGAAGCCGATACATCTTAATTCTTCATTCCAGATTCTTACTTCATCTTACCTGCAGCCTTGGCTTCGCGGCGCTGTCGGTCCCATTCTGGGTCGTGGCGCCGATGCAACTCTTCTGCCACATCCTCGATGCGCAGGCCTTTCTCCGTCAGCAGCACAATAAGGTGATACAACAGGTCGCTGGCCTCATACACCAAATGCTCGACAGTGCCGTTGGTGGCCTCGATGACGGTCTCCAGCGCCTCTTCGCCCACCTTCTGGGCTATCTTGTTCACACCCTTGGTAAACAGGCTGGTGGTGTAAGAGCCCTCAGGCATCTCCTGTTTGCGCTGGTCGATGAACGATTGCAATTCGGAGAGGAAGAGCAGGGGATTGCTCACATTCTCTTCACCCCAGCAGGTGTCGGTGCCAGTGTGACAAGTAGGACCGTCGGGGATGGCTTCTACCAGTAGGGTGTCGTGGTCGCAGTCGGCCTTGATGCTCACCAAGTGCAGCAGATTGCCGCTGGTCTCGCCCTTCGTCCACAGTTCATTGCGACTTCTGCTCCAGAAGGTCACCAGTCCTGTAGCCAGGGTTTTGTCGTAAGCTTCGCGGTTCATATAGCCCATCATCAGCACCTGCCGGCTGTGGGCGTCTTGAATGATGGCAGGCACCAGTCCGCCTCCTTTTTCAAAGTCTATTGTTATCGTTTCCATCGTCATTCTTCTAATTCCGTGCAAAATTACGAAATAATTTCGCTTTCTGCAAATAATTACGTTAGAAATCGTTCATATTCCCCAAAATATTCCTACCTTTGCAGGCAATTATGAGAGACAGCATACTGATTTTGAGCGGAGGTGTCGACAGCACCACGCTTCTCTACGATGAAAAAGATCGCATTGCGCTGGCCGTTTCTTTCGACTACGGCTCCAAGCACAATGCCCGTGAGATACCCTTTGCCCGACTGCATTGTCAGAAGCTGGGCATCCCCCATGTGGTCATCCCCCTCAACTTTATGTCACAATATTTTAAGAGTTCCCTGCTCCAAGGCGGTGACGATATCCCCGAGGGCCACTATGCCGACGACAACATGAAGTCTACCGTGGTGCCTTTCCGCAATGGCATCATGCTCTCCATAGCTGTGGGCATTGCAGAGAGCAACGGCTTGAAGTATGTGATGATGGCCAATCACGGGGGCGACCACACCATTTATCCCGACTGCCGTCCCGATTTTGTC
>Ga0326514_10002462_pt1 | contig 11782 bp, 18 predicted proteins | sample 3_2548_0518_D_FD_203653 | JGI IMG/M metagenome (GOLD analysis project Ga0326514, IMG submission 203653) | Bovine rumen microbial communities from UC Davis, California, United States - 3_2548_0518 | ecosystem: Host-associated > Mammals > Digestive system > Stomach > Rumen | place: USA... | reverse complement strand
GTGGATTAGCTCACCCACCGGCGTTTATCACCCCCTACCACCTGCGATTCTTTCCGCGGTGGTCGCTCGCGTTTTGCCTGTTGTTTTCAATTTCTGGGCGGGTGTGCCCTTCCCTTCTGCGCAGTTCGGCGTCGGCCAGGGCGTGGCAGCTCGGGCAGAGCAGCGCCAGCCTGGGCCGGTCGCCGCCCCCGCCGGACCTCAGCGGGTCCACGTGGTGGGTCTGCCCGCCGTCGGAGACCCAGCGGCCCGAGCAGTCGCGGTGGGCCACCTGCCTGCCGCAGCGCTCGCAGCGCCCGCGGGCGCGGGCCATGCACTCCTGCCTGGCGTCGCGGTAGCCCTTGCCGTAGCCGTCGCGGCGCCAGGGCTCGTCCGACCCGCGGGCCAGCTCCTCGGCGCGGGTGCGCGGCCGGCGCGGTCCGGTCGGCCTGCGCTCGGTGCGGATGCGCGCGCCGCCGTGGCCGTCCGGCTCGAGAACCGGGATCCTCAGCCGCTTAGTCACCGCCGGACCTCCTCGCCCTCGACAGCCGCATCTTGGCGGCGTTGTAGCGCGCCCGGTGCCGCTCGACCGCCGCGGCCTCCTCGGCCCGCACGACGGCCAGCGGGGGCCGCTTGGCCACCGGTGCCGGGGCGGGCTGCGAAACGGCGTCAGGCGGCGTCTCGTTGCGCCAGCGGGCCTCCATCGCGTCGGCCAGGCTGCGCATGCGGCAGGCCGGGCAGCGCCCGTTGGAGTCCAGGCCGGTGCGCCACGTCGAGCACGACGGGCACCAGACGGCGGCGGACATGTCGAGCGAGATGCCCAGGCGGCTGGCCTTGATCTGGACCGAGCAGACCGTGCGGCCCAGCTCGGCGGCTATCGATGCGACCGGCATGCCGCCGGCCATCTCCAGCAGGGCGTCCACCTCGTCGTCGGTCCAGTGCTTCTGCTCCCGCCCGCTCATGGCCTGCACCCCTTGCGCAGCCCGAGCTGCCGGGCCTTCTCGCGCACGGCGGCGGGCGTCACGCCTATCCGCTCGGCCAGCACGTCGGTGGTCGCGTCGCGGTACCGCTCGCGCAGCAGGCGCACGTCGGCCACCGTCCACACGTGCTCGGGCCTGGGCCGGGACACGCCGGTCTTGCTCGCCCTCACGCAGACGGCGGCGGCGGTGCGGCCCAGGCGCTCGGCGATGGCGGGGGTGGGCAGGCCGGCGCGGTACAGGCGCTCCAGCTCCTCCTGGTCGGCCCGCGTCCACCTCCTGCGCGCCCCGCTCACGCCAGCCCCCGGACGTCGCGCAGCTCGAACACGGGGATGCCGATCGCGCGGGCCACGCGCCACTCCAGCTCGGCGCCCTCGCTCCCGCTCCACCCGGGCAGCTGGACCACGAAGTCCCAGTACGGGCCGTGCTGGTCGCGGCGGGTCAGCTCGCGCAGGTCCTCCATCATGGCCTGCTCGCGCTCGCTCTGCAGCCACAGCGGGTCCGGGTCCCACGTGTCGGCCAGGGCGCTCGGGTCGTAGACCTCGGCGGCGCCGGCGTCCATGACCCGGCCAGCGGCGAGCCTGAACGCCGCCCGGTTCATGTCCGGCTCGCCGCGCATGGGGCCGCTCAGGTACACCCGGCTCCGGAGCAGGTCGTCGGCGCGCGGGTGGATGCACTGCTCCGGCGCCGGGTTGGGCGTCCACTCGCTGCAGTTGCAGTCCTCGTCGATGACCCTGACCCACTCGCCCTCTGCGCCGCACCAGCCGATGCCGTGCCGCCCCGCGCCGTACGGGTAGGGCGCCACGCTGCACCACTCGCAGGTGCGGCAGGTGGGCGGCTCGCGCCGCTCGGCGTCCATCGCGTCCACCTTGCCGAGGTTGGCCGCCCGGATCGCGTCGCGGGCCGCCTCGACCAGCCTGGTGTCTGTCATGTCTCCGTCCTCTCCGGGGGTGGCGCGTTTCTCGCGCGCGCGTATTCCCCCTTCTATTTATCCATTCCTTTTTCAAAGAGAAGAAAGTCAAACGTTGCAACGTTGCAAAGCCGTTTTCGCAGGTAGATACCCGTTTAACCGGTTTTCTTTGCATCGTTTGGAACGTTGCCAGCCTTGAACACCCGGACGCCGACGAACTCGCCTGTGGCCGTTTTCCGGCGCGTTGCAACGTTCCGAACGTTGCCACGCTCGGACAGTTCGCGCGTCACCGAGCGCCGCCCCAACGGGTGCTGCACGCCGGCGTCCTCGGCCCACTTCTCGTACCTCAGGTAGACCTCCTCGGTCGGCCTGCCGTCGAGCCACGCGGCGTCGATGCCCTCCTCGTCCATGAACTGGGCCACGGTCGAGTTGTCCAGCTCGATCTCCTGGATCATCTGCTCGCTCGCGTGGTTCGGTGTGAACCCGTCCTCGGCGCGCATGACGGCCAGCCCCGACATGGCCAGCACCGCCACGCGCCGCAGGGCCTCGGGCGTCGTCACCTTCGCCACGGCCCGCGGGTCGAAGCCCGGCTCGCCCTTGGCGAAGTGCGCGTCGAAGGGAATGGGGAACCAGCGGCGCATGGTGCCGCCGCTGTTGTCCTGCATGCGCGGCAGGCGGTTGGCCGAGATGACCAGCGTGGCGCGCGGGATGAAGTCGTAGCCCTTGCCGTTCTTCACGTCGGTGTGGATCTCGTCGCCGGTGATGACCTTCTTGACCACGGCCATGCTGTTGGCCTCGATGAACCCGGCCCCGGTGTCGTCGGACAGGATGACCAGCTTGCCCGCGGCCGCCTCGGCCTGGAACCGGCGCCCCAGGTCGTTCACGTCGATGGCCGTGGCGTTCTCGGGGCCGACCAGCGCGCGGGCCACCTTGATGAAGCTGGACTTGCCGTTGGCGCCCTGCGGGTTGACCAGCACCGGCGCCTGCCCGAACTCGTTGGAGCGGTACATGCTATAGCCCAGCACCTGGTGGAGGTTGAGCACGACGTCCTCGCGCCCGCACGCCAGCCGGGCGAGGAAGGCGTCGACCTCGGGGCACACGGCCGCCGGGTCCCACTCCACCGGGATGATGTTGGGGATGACCAGCTCGTCCGTCCACTCCAGCTCGGCGCCCGTCTCGATGTCCACGACGCAGTTGGCGAAGCCGACGTAGCGCGGGTCGCTCTGCGCCTTGCGCGGCGCCAGCGTCAGGATCCTGTGCTGCACCTCGCGGAGCACCCCGAGCCCGGCGCGGCGGTCGACCATCCACGCGGCCCTGTCCACGGCGGCGGACCCCATGGCCCACCGGCCGTCGATGACCACCGCGGGGATGCCGTCGACCACGCAGGCTCCGAACTCGTCCATGAGGGTGTCGGCCACCTGCGCGGCGTCTGGGCGGCCCCTGCGGCCCGTCTTGGCCGTCTTGGCGCCGGTGCCGTCCCCGTCCTCGGCGCGCCGCGCGGCGGCGGCCTCCTGCAGCGCCCGGGCCTCCTCGCTCAAACCGGCGGGCCTGCCCATGGCGCTCTCGCAGATCTTGACCACCTCGCGGTCGGGCAGCGGCGGGGCGCAGTTGGCGTCGTTGAACGCGCGGGCCGCCTCCAGCAGCGCCTGCCCGCCCAGGTTGCGCGAGCGCATGCTGCACGCGAAGCGGTACACCGCGTCGTTGCGGCCGCCCTCGGCCACTGTGGGGCCGTCTGCGGCCCGTTCGGGCGCGGGCTGGGCGCTGGGCCGCACGTGCTCGATGAACTCCTCCACAGGGGCCGACATGGCCGCAGCGGGCGTCTCGGCGGGGTCGTACTCCCACTCGTAGCGCGCGCCGCTCGGGTGGATGCTCGGCGGGGCGACGATGTAGCCTCCGCGCCCCCTCACGTCCACGCCCATGCCGGCGTTGGCGCTGTTGGCGAGGTCTCCCGCCCCGATGTACAGGATGTGGACCCCGCCGCCGCCGGTCAGCGCCGTGGCGGTCTCTGGCAGCTCTCCGTGCTCGACCTCCCACTCGCGCAGGGTCTCGCAGCCGTCCTCGCCCCTGTCCTCGTCCACGTCCAGGTCGATGACCACCAGCCCGCCGGACTCCGCGCCGGTGGCGATTCCCACGTTGGCGTCGGGCCAGCGCTCCCACCACGCGCGGATGACCTCGGGGTCGGTGCTGCAGTCGTTCCGGCCGTGGCGCGTCATCGGCGTCTTGCCGTGCGGGCGGAGCGGCAGCACGGCCCACCCCATTCCGGCGTACGCCAGCGCGGCGTCGCGGATCGCGTTATCGGCCATCGTCCACCTCCACCCCCAGCAGCTTGCAAACTATCGCCGCCGACTCCGACGGCCTGCAGAACAGGAACACGGTCCCGTACTTCTCGTGCATGGTCCCCATGGCCCTGGCCACCTGGACGCCCTGCACCGGCTTGGCGCGGCCCCCGCGCTTCCTGCAGCCGCCGCGCCTGTCCCGCGGGTTGCAGCGCCGGTGCCACCGCTCGGGGCAAGCCCTGCAGTGGACGCTGTTGACCCACTTGGCCATGTCGTCGACGCTGTGGACGCCCTCGGTGTTCTCGGTCAGCACGTAGAGCTTCAGGCCCTCGTCGTAGGCCCTGCGGCACTCCTCGTGGAACCGCTCGCAGCCCTTGCCGGACACGCAGGCGGCGACCTCCATGACGTCCCTCTTGGTGTCCACGGTCACCTGCGGCCCCTGCCCCCTCACGCTGTGCCAGTCGGGCAGCATGTAGTCGCCGGTGCGGAGGGCGCGCCGGATCACGGTCACCCCGTGCGCCCTCCACCACTCGTGCTTCAGCCTGTGCTTGTCCTCGCCGTGGTGGTTTTGTTGCCTTGTGTCCTCCCAGAGAACTCCGCCCATGGCTAGAACGGCAGGTCTTCGTCGGAGTAGGTGGACGACGCCGCGGGCGCGGCTGCGCTCAGCGGCTGGCCCTTGCTGTCCACGTCGGCGGGCAGCTCGATGGGGACGAACACGGGCTTGCCGCTCTCGTCCAGTTTGGTGTGGTCGTAGTGCCCTCCGGCGACGACCTCCCCGGCGGTCAGCCACTTGGCGCGGCGCCAGTAGGGGCGCACGTGCTCGTACCCGGCGTTGTTCGTGTAGTGCTGGGCGCCCGCGGCCAGTCCGAAGGTCAGGCCCTTGAACGCCGCCCAGTCGTCGGTGTTCCACGCCTCCTGCAGGCGCTCCACCTCGTGGGCCTCCCCGCCCGCCAGCTTCTCGAAGATGCCGAGCAGCTTGGCCGCGCCGGTGTCGTATCGGATCGCGACCGAGTGGGCGAAGTCGTGCGCGGGGTCCTTGCCCCACTCGTCGCTGTACTCGCCCTGGAACTCGCCCGCGGCGATGTCGAACACGAGGCGCAGCTGCAGCACCTCCTGCTCCACGCCGTCGCGGCGCTTGAACTTGAAGCTGTCGGGGTAGGCGGCGGTGGACGTCACGATGTAGGCGCCGGCGCCCATCTCGGTGTAGCTGCTCTGGGCGTTCGGGTCGGATGCGGTCACGCCGGTGAAGTCTGTCTTGGGCATTGCTCTTGTCTCCTTTTTGAGTCGGTTGGTCTTGACTGAAACGGTGCGGTACAGGGCGCGGGTGGCGGCGCTGGCCATCACTCGCCGCCCTTCTCGGCGGTCAGCGGGGCCATGCCCCAGTACTCGCGGGCCGCGGTGTCCACGGCTTTCAGGTCGTTGGGGATGCGGGCGTCCTCGAACATGCCTATGGGGGACTTCTCCGCCCCGGGGCCGTTGGTGAGGAACCAGTACCCGCTGTCGTCCACGTCGGTCACCAGCACCAGCGGGCTCATGCCCTCGATGCCGAGCTGGTTGTCGAGCATCTTGCCGATGCTCTTGGGCTTCATGCGCCCGTTCTCGTCCAGATCGGGGTGCATCATGAAGTAGGTGATGGTGTCGGCGTCGGTGCCCAGCGTGGCCAGCTCCAGCAGCTGCTCGAAGTTCTTGGCCATCTTGGTGAACTTGCCGTAGCCGCTCACGTCGGCCAGGGCGAAGTTCTCCAGCTGCATGAGGTACCCGGCGTCGTCGATGACGTAGGCCCGCTTGGCGTTGCGCTTCAGCGCGTTGCGGATCGTGGTGTAGTCGTTGCCGTTGATGGTCGGCAGCTGGCCCCTGAAGGGCAGCGGCTTGCCGATGATGTTGAAGATGCCCACCTCGTCGGCCTTGAAGTTGCGGAGCGAGGTGGACTTGCCGGTGCCCGAGTAGCCCAGCACGATGACGGCGGTGCCCATGTCACCTACCCGCCTTCGCGTTGATGCTGATGACCTCGTCCATGATTACGTCGAGGGACACGGCTATGTCGGTGAGGGCGCACGTACGGGTGGACATTCCGCCGCCCTGCTCCACCTTCACCAGCAGCTCGCAGTTGTCGGTGCATGCCTTGGCCCTCAGCGGGCAGAACCCGCCGTCGGAGTTGTAGGACGTTCTCGGCATTACTGCTCCCCTCCGAGCAGCCCCGCCACGGCGGCGGGCAGCTGCCCCTTCATGACCTCGGCCACGCGGGCCGGGTCGACCTTCAAAGTGGTGCCGGCGAACCCGGCGGGCCTGCCGTGGTGGACGACCTCGGTGACCGAGCACCCGCCCGGCACCTCGCCGGTGGACCCCAGCACCCAGTTGGCGAAGTCCTCCAGGACGCCGTCCCGCTGGATGTAGGCGGCCATGGCCAGCGCGTTGCCGAGCATCCACTCGTCCAGCGCGCGGGCGTCCTCGACCACCACGTGGTCCTCGCGGGTCTCCTCGACGGCCTTGGACACCTTCACGCTCCAGGTGCCCACCTTCTCGCCGAGCAGCAGCGCGTCGCGGCTTTTGATGCCGTCGCGCTCGTAGGCCGCGCGCGCCTCGGCGTCCATGCGCCCGCGCAGCCCGTCGGGGTTCTTGGTGGACACCTCGTCGGCGACGACCTTGTAGGCGGCCTGCGCGACGATCAGCCGCTCCATGTCCGTCCACTCATGCGCGGCCATCGCAGACCTCCCCGTCCTCGTCCACGGTGCCGCGCCAGCCGTCCTCGTCGCGCGGGTCCCACAGCTCGTCGGCCGCGGCCCACTCCTCCTCGGTGGCCTCGCGCACCGTGTAGGCCGGCTGCTCGCCGAAGCGCGCACCGGTCCTCGACCCGTCGGCCCACAGCGGTACGGCCACGACGGGGCACCTGTCGGTGCTGTAGCGCGCCCACTGCAGGTGGCGGCTGAACTTCTCGGCCTGCTCGGCGTTGTCGAAGGCCGCGACCGGGCGGTCGCTCTCGTTGAAGCCGTAGACCAGGTAGATCGCTTGCATGTGGTTCCTTCCTCTCCGTCCCTCAGCCGAACACGCCCAGCGCGGCCAGCCCGTAGCAGGTCAGCTCGAACGCGAGCAGGCCCAGCGCGGCGACGGCGAACCCGAGCAGCGCCGGGTGGTCGTCCAGGCTCAGCCGTCCCACTCGCGCGCCTTGACCTCGCGGCTGCGGGCGTACGGCGCTATGGCCGACACGCGCACCAGCCGCTTGACGCCCTTGGCGCCCCGCAGGTGCGGTATGGGGTCGACGGGGTCGTCCGTCCACGCTTTCATGACGTCGCGGCCCACGCCGCAGATCCGCGCGGCCTGCGCGCACGACACGTACAGCGGTGTCTCGCGGGGTGTATCCTGTTCCATGCATTGGGACCTCTTTCCATTGCCTTGGCCCGTCCCGTGGCAGCGGTGGCGGGCCGTCTTTGACTGCCAGACGTTAGTTTAATTAACCTCCTTCGCGAAAAAAATTTCGAGCGGGCAGTGCAGGAACTCGCAGATCGCGCGCGCCTGCTCGATGGACACCTGCCCCGGGTCGGCCTCGTACCTCGCGTACGTCTGCCGGGTGATTCCGAGGTGGCTGGCCACAGCGGTCTGGCTCACGCCGCGGGCCTCCCGTGCTTCCTTCAATGCGCTCATGCTCACCTCCTCTCGGCGCCTTCCATGTTAGTCATTCTATCATTGCAATGTTAGAAAAAACAGCCTAATCTGGTAAACCCGTTTAACATCGGCGAACGGACAGACCATGGCTATAGGCGAGAACATCCGGCGCCTGCGCGAGGCCCGTGAGATGACCCAGGAGCAGCTTGCCGAGCGGGTCGGCGTGACCCGCCCGACCGTCACGCAGTGGGAGACCGGCTGGTCGCAGCCGCGCATGGGGAAGGTGGAGCAGATAGCCGCCGCCCTGGGCGTCGAGCCCATGGACCTGCTCAGCGACGACCAGACCCTGCAGGACGCGGTGGACGCCGACCCGCTGCTGTCGCAGATCGTCCACCGTTACCTCGAGATGAACGACGACGGCCGCCGCGCGCTCGCGCAGGTGTCCTACTACCTCGTGACGGTGCCCAAAGACGGCGGGGCCGAGTGATGGCCGTCACCCAGCTCCCCGACGGCCGCTGGCGCGTGGACGTGACCGTGGCGAGCGGCCCCGCGGGCCGCAGCCGCCGCCGCGCCACCTGCGCCACGCGGGCCGAGGCGCAGGCCGTCGAGCGCCGCCTGCTGGCCCGCCGCGCCGCCCATGGCCGCCGGTCGCTCCCCGACATGCGCCTGGCCGAGTTCGTGGACGAGGTGTTCGCGCCCGAGAAGGCCCGCCGCCTGCGCGAGGGGACGATGCGCGGGTACGACCGCGACCTCCGCCTGTACGTGCTGCCCGAGCTGGGCTGGATGCCGCTCGGGGACGTGACCCACATGGACGTGCAGCGCATGCTCGACGGGTGCCCGACCGGCAAGGCCGCGCGCAACGCCCGCGCTACTTTGTCCACTGTCTTGGGGATGGCCCGCGACCTCGGGCTGGTGGACGCGAACGTGGCGGGCGGCCGCTACTCCTACCCCGCCGACGGCCCCCGCGCCCGCGGCGGCGGCGAGGTGCTGCAGACGTTCGCCGAGTGCCGCGCCCTGCTCGGCATGGTCCGCGCCGACGCCCCCGGCGGCCAGCTCGACCGCCTGCTCACCCTGGGCCTGCTGTGCGGCCTGCGCCCCGGCGAGGCCCGCGGGCTCGACTGGGAGCGCGTCGACCTCGGCCGCCGCGAGCTGCAGGTGGTCCAGACCTACGTGGAGCCGGTGCGCGGCCCCGGTGTGCTCTGCCCGCCCAAGACGGAGCGGTCCCGGCGCACCGTCCCCCTGCCCGGCGCCGCGGTGGACGCGATGGCCTCCTGGACGCGATGTGGCGCCGCCTGCGACCTTTTTGGCGAGCAGGTGGTCCCGGTGGCCGTGAACCGGCGCGGGGGCCGTGTGACGCCGCGAGGGGCCGCGCAGGCGCTCGCCCGCTGGCTCGACGCCCACCCGGGCGCGCCGCGCGTGACGCTCGAGTCCTGCCGCCACTCGTTCGCCACGTCGTGCATCGCCGCGGGCGTGGAGGTCTCGGTGCTGTCGAGGATGCTGGGCCACCGCGACGTGTCCACCACTTACAACCGCTACGTCCGGCCCGGCCTGCGGGCCATGCGCGAGGCGGCGGGGGCGGTGGACGATGCGTTCAACAGTTGAGCCGTCGCAGGGTGGACGCACAGTGGACACCTGCACGGCGTATCTGCAGGTAACGGCGGGTGTGTTCGGGGGTTCGAATCCCCCCTCCTCCGCCAGCCTGAAACGCCGCCTACCTGCGGTTATCCGAGGTAGGCGGCTTCTCTTTTCGACTAAATTCGCCTAGATTCGCCTGTTTGCGACGACGGGAGTGGACACCTTTTGGACACTTCAACCGTCAACATGTTGCACGGTTTCAGGCCCTCACCCGAACAGCGACGAGAAGGTGTCGCGGCCCGCCTGGCCGTCCACCTGCAGGCCGTGCGCGGACTGGTAGGCCCTCACCGCGCCGTCGGTGCCGCCGCCGAAGATGCCGTCGAAGCCGTTGGTGCCGTACCCGTTGCAGATGAGCGCAGCCTGCAGCAGCTTCACGCCGTTGCCGGTCTGGCCGCGCTTGATGACGCGGGTGGCCGCGCGGGTCCTCGGCCCCCAGATGCCGTCGACCGCCAGCCTGGCGCCGTAGGTGGAGTTGAGCCACCTCTGGTACGCGCGGACGATGGCCCGCTTGGTGAGCGGCCCGTACTCGCCGTCCACGTCCAGCCCGGCGTTGTAGTTGTTGTTGAGCCAGCGCTGGACCTGATTGACGGCCTCGGAGCCTGTCGCGGGCGAGCTGCTGGCCGGGTGGCCGGTCGGCTCCTGCGCGGCTGCCGTCCACTTGGGCCTGAGGAAGCCCGCAATCCAAAAGCCCGACCCGACCCTGCCGTACCCACGGGTCCGGGCCTGAACTTGCCCGCCGTTGGCGTTCGACCCGGCGGACGTGTTGCCCTCGATGGTGGACACGCTGCTGGTCCCGTTGCGCCGGGTGACGATGCCGACGTGGCAGATGCGGACCGAGTTGGCGAAGAACACGAGGTCGCCCGGCTGCGGCTTTTCCTCGCGGTCGAGCCAGCAGCCGTTGGCCTTGGCCCATGCCGCCCAGCTCGGCGTGTACGCGAACTTCCCGCCCACGAGGTCGAGCGCGCCGATTTGGTCGAAGCACCAGCTGACGAACATGGCGCACCAGGGCTGGCCGTCCATGCCGTACCACTCGCCGTACTTGGTCCTGTTGGAGTTGGCCGGGGACTCCTTGTAGCCCACCTGCGAGCGGGCCACGTTGATGAATTCCTGAGCGGTTGCCATACCGCCTCCTTAAAGCTCGTACTCGCTGCCCTCGATGGCGACAAACGTTACGGTTCCGTTGTTGTAGAGCGTCTTCCAGTTGGCCGCAGTCTGATAGTTCGCCAGCCTCGCAGCGGGGACGTAGACCGTCCCGGTCAGACCGCCGTACCCGCGCATGGGGGTGTTGAGAAACGCCGAGACGTTGGCGAGGCTTGTTATGGCGTTCGTCTTCCTCAATACCAGCGTCGTGAGCTTGTTGCAGTTGGCAAACGCATTCGCCGCTATCGAACCCACGGTGCCGACGTCGGCGACCTCCAGGTTTATGCACGCGTTCGCCGCCGTGGTCGAGCCGAACGACGTGGAAAGCGTTGACAGGGACATGTTCGGGAAAGATACCCGCTCCAGCAGCATCGGGCGGTATGTCGTGGTGCCGGTGAAGCACGAGGTGCCCATCGATGTGATGGCGGCGGTGCTCTCAAGCGACCGTATCGATATGCACCCCTGGAACGCGGTCTGGCCGATGGAGGTCAGGGTGGAGGGGAGGGACGTGATGCACATGCTCTTGCAGTGGTAGAACGCGCTGTTGCCTATCGTCATCAACGAATTTCCGAGCGACGCGAGCGGCATGTTGATGCAGTTCTGGAACGCCTGCACCCCGACGCTACCGAGTCCGGTAGGGAGCGACGTGAGGGCCAAATTGGTGCAGTTGGTGAACGAGTAGTCCGCAGCTTGGTTCACGCCGGCGGGCAGGGACGTCAGCGTTATGTTCGCGCACCCGTAGAACGTGTAGTTGCCGATGTTCCCCCGGAGTCCGCTTGGAAGCGACGCGAGTCTCATGTTCCGGCAGTTCTGGAACGCGTAGGTGTTGATGCTGGTCAACCCGGCGGGGAGCGATGTGAGCTTCAGGTTCGTGCACCCCGAGAACGCATACATTTCAATGGCCGTCACGGTGTCAGGGATGGATGGCTCCTCCAGCGCGGTCATCTGATAGAACGCATACTTCCTGATTTTGGTCAGGCCAGCCGGCAGCACGGGGTTGACCGCGTTTCCCTCGATGACGGCCTTGAAGTCCTCGTCACCGCCGCCTCCCCCGCCGGGGATCGCCTCCACGGCGTCCACGTAACCGTCGGGCCACTCCAGCGCCGCAGACGTGCCGCCACGGGTGCGGATGGCGTTGGCAACCGCCGTCAGCTCGGTGTCGTTGGTCAGGTAGTCGGTCATCAGAAGCTCACCCCCGATGCGCTCGGGATGGCCGCGACGGCCCACGCGCCGTTGACCACCTGCAGGACCTTGCCGTTGTCGGATGC
>Ga0326514_10002461_pt1 | contig 11782 bp, 9 predicted proteins | sample 3_2548_0518_D_FD_203653 | JGI IMG/M metagenome (GOLD analysis project Ga0326514, IMG submission 203653) | Bovine rumen microbial communities from UC Davis, California, United States - 3_2548_0518 | ecosystem: Host-associated > Mammals > Digestive system > Stomach > Rumen | place: USA: California... | reverse complement strand
GAAACACCCACGCGTATGCGGGGAAGACCCAAGAAGATCTAATTGCAAACTGGAATTGCGAGAAACACCCACGCGTATGCGGGGAAGACGGAGCCAGGGAGCTGATCCAGACGCTCAAGCAGGAAACACCCCGCGTATACGGGGAAGACGCATCTCGTGTCCCTCCGATGAATGAGCGGGCAGAAACACCCCCGCGTATGCGGGGAAGACAAGTTTACAATGTTGCCGTTCAGGATTGCTGAGGAAACACCCCCACGTATGCGGGGAAGACGCAAGGCCGAGGGGCTTAAGCCTTATCGGCTGGGAAACACCCCCGCGTATGCGGGGAAGACTGCCTTTTCCATGACTGCTATTGCCGCGTTTGTGAAACACCCCCGCGTATGCGGGGAAGACCCATAGACTTCGGATTAGAACCGGAAGCTTTGGGAAACACCCCCGCGTATGCGGGGAAGACGCCCTCACCATCACAGGCAGAAAACTGCAAGAAGAAACACCCCCGCGTATGCGGGGAAGACACGGCACAAAGAGGACGGGCGCATGAAATACCGGAAACACCCCCGCGTATGCGGGGAAGACTCGGCAATGTCCTGCTGGGAGATTGAGATCTGAGAAACACCCCCGCGTATGCGGGGAAGACTGGCTCACCCGCATTTTCATGTGCTTCTGATTGGAAACACCCCCGCGTATGCGGGGAAGACGCCCTCACCATCACAGGCAGAAAACTGCAAGAAGAAACACCCCCGCGTATGCGGGGAAGACGTGCCGAGAGCCTTTGCCCATGCGGCGTAGCAGGAAACACCCCCGCGTATGCGGGGAAGACCTGAAGCTGGAGCGGATCGGCCTGGCTCGGAAAGAAACACCCCCGCGTATGCGGGGAAGACGAGTTCTTCATACCACTGACTAATTTCTTGATGGAAACACCCCCGCGTATGCGGGGAAGACAACTCCTCGAGATCCGCCAGAAGAACGACGCCGGAAACACCCCCGCGTATGCGGGGAAGACTTCTGCCACTTGAGGATCGGCATCCACGCGTGGGAAACACCCCCGCGTATGCGGGGAAGACCCAGCCGACACCGTGAGCCAGTGCATAGTGCCGGAAACACCCCCGCGTATGCGGGGAAGACTCTTTGAGCCAAGGCGCGATTTTTTGCCGCTCAGAAACACCCCCGCGTATGCGGGGAAGACCCCGCTCATGGCGGGCAAAACAGCACGAAGTAGGAAACACCCCCGCGTATGCGGGGAAGACGCCGTCATCAGATACTCGACCGCCAGCACCCCGGAAACACCCCCGCGTATGCGGGGAAGACGCCGCAAGCAGTGGAAGCGCATCAACGCGGAAGGAAACACCCCCGCGTATGCGGGGAAGACACCACAGCTTATTTCCGAGTCCGGTGTCAAGCGGAAACACCCCCGCGTATGCGGGGAAGACTTTTGACGATGGCAGATGAAGATAAAGCACAAAGAAACACCCCCGCGTATGCGGGGAAGACTGCCGGACTCTGACCAGTTTTCTGGTTGCAATGGAAACACCCCCGCGTATGCGGGGAAGACTTTGCAAATATGCTGTACGACATCATCGATGTAGAAACACCCCCGCGTATGCGGGGAAGACCTATGCCGCGTGCGCCCTCTTCCTTTTGTACGGGAAACACCCCCGCGTATGCGGGGAAGACCGAGCAATGTCCAGCCTGCCAGGCCGCCCAAAGGAAACACCCCCGCGTATGCGGGGAAGACTGGATAGCCGAGGCCGGAAAGCCTGGAAGAGAAGAAACACCCCCGCGTATGCGGGGAAGACGAGGCGCATAGCGTCCCGCCACATCTGCACCCAGAAACACCCCCGCGTATGCGGGGAAGACGGATCAGATGTACGCGAGTGCCGGATATAAAAGGAAACACCCCCGCGTATGCGGGGAAGACCGGCCGCGGCGCATGAGGTCTGTAAGTACAGCGGAAACACCCCCGCGTATGCGGGGAAGACTGCCCCAGCTTTTCAGCTTTTTGCACCTCATGAGAAACACCCCCGCGTATGCGGGGAAGACAGTAAAAGAATTTAGCCCTATATATCAATGGTATATTAAAAATATAATATCATAACTCATTGATATCAAGAGGCTTTCCTAGTTCGGATCCAACTATACGATTTTTTAAAGAACGGGTAAAGCTTTTAACCGACAAAAGAAGCATCCGACTTAGCAAAGGGAATATTTCTTCCGTGACAAAAACTCACAGGCAATTCAGAGAATTTACTGCTGCTGAACGTTGTCACCCATTGCCTGTTTCAATTGAGAACTTCTCGAGCACAAGCTGCATGCCAGATATTGCCTTGATTCTTCTTTTTACCGATCCCAAAGTGAAAATCCTGTACCCTGGCGGTTCTGCCTTGCTTGAAACGATGGTCATGCCAGCCAAACAATCAGCTTTGGAAAACAGGTAGTTAACAACATTATCCGCGACAGAGTCCTTTATTCCCGAAACGAAAACATTAGGTTTCAGTTCTGTGAACCATAGCTTCATTTTCCCACGTATAGCGTCAGGAATTGCGTCAGCGACAACTATAACCATCAGTTAACCTTCATTAATTTCTTTATATCAGTCACGGCTCTAGAGATAATCTTCTGCTTTATTATCCTGTCTATAAAAGCCTCAGCGACAGCCGCACTGTCATATTCACCGAATAAAGACGCTGTCAGGCTGAACGCCAGATCAATTGACACCTCGGATTTATAAAGGTCAGCGATATCATAGACGAAAGGCAGCGGGCTTCCTGAGTGGACGAAACCTATCCTCGGAGAAAAACCAAGCGAGTGAATGACTGAGCACAAGATCCCGTACAGCGCCGTATTGCAGTGGGTAAGTATCTTGTTGGTAACGGTTCCCTCCATGAAATGACCGGGTGTGTAATCACGCCCTTCCCAGCTGATGTGGTACTTTTCGGCTTTCTCCTTGTACAAGTCCCTTACCCTGGAACCCTCAATACCCATCATTTCCTGAATGGTCATCTCCGACAGGTCAACATCAGGGAAGCGCGCCTTGAACATTTCCCTGACAACTTCAGCCCTGCTGGTTCTTCCGAAGGCGAGAGAAATCTGCTTCCTGAGGTTGCGCGAGTCAGAAGTCGGCTCGAATCCGGCAGCGTAAAAGATCAGAGACTCGCTGCCTGTCCAGCATACCGTGCAGTTCGCTGACGCCAGCGCGGCGATCGCCGCGTGTGTGACCGTGGTGCCAGGGCCGAGAAGGAGCGTGTTTATTGTCGCGACCGGCAAAGGGACAACATTGCATTCGGCGTCTATCCACTTTACGCTGCTGTCATCAATTTCAAGACGCCCGTGCTCAAGATAAATAAAAGGATATTTATCTTTAACCTGCGGAAGGTTTTCCCTGGTGACTTTCAGGAAAAATTTCTTCATACTGCCTCTTTGTAAAAGATGCTGACCTTCCTGTCTGTATATTCCTTTACAGTGCCGAACTTTACAGGGACATCGTTAAGAGTCATGACATCATCACAATCATCATGAAATCCGTCCTTCACGATGAAGCTCAGGATCCTGTTCTTCTCCCCCGCCAAACCGCATGCCCGCTCCATGGCCGAATCAGCGCTGTCATAAATTCCCTGGTAAACCCGCTCGACCGGGACACAGCATTTGCGCCCGAGACAGACAGACCATACAGGATTCATAAGTGCCTGCTCAAGCTCACGCACCAGACCTTCATCATCCGGCAGTTCCATCATGGCGGCGAAGGCCATATCCTGCAGGTAGTACCTGTACGTCATCTTGGTTCCGCTTCCGACTGGCTTGGACCCGTCACTTTTCTTTGGAATCATCAGGTTCTGCCATGGATCTTGGTCATCATACCCGCTACCGACCATATGAAAGTCGCAAAGAGCGGACAGCTTCTCGCCCTCGCCGCTCCTGGTCTTTCTCGGAAAAGCGGCGACGCTGAGAGAGAGACCTGAAAGCCGCCGTAGCAGCTCAATCTGTTCACCGCCTTTGCCCATGGCGCACAGCAGCAGGCCGATAACGCCAGACTTGGTAGGGAAATTCAGCGTTTCCCTCCGTCCGAACTTCGAGCGGCACCCCCAGCTCTGCAGGGGCGCCTCGAGCCACATAAGAAGATATCCGCTCATATTATTCAATTTTTCCGCAAAGATCGGAAATCAGACTGTCAATGCTATACCCGGCCATGGGATCCCATTCAAAACACCCTTTTTTCCCGAACATCGAGCCGAAGGATTTCTCGGCGCTGTCCAGATAGTTTCTCAGGGCTGTTTTGCTGGGCTCGAGGAATCCTCCTCCGCGACCGGCCTTCACAGGCTCCTCGAAAGACGCCTGAAGAGGCTGTCCCTCACGAATGTAAATTCTGGCGTAATCCCAGGGCCGGTACGCCGCCTCGACATGCTGCCTCGCGTTGGGCACTGCGACGAAAAGCGCTTTGATAAAAGCTTCCACAGCCTTTCTCATAAGCCCTGTATCGACAGTGCCGTCACCGTTCCCGAGGCTTGACGCGAGCTGTCCAAGATCAAGGCAGATATAGCGGTAGTAAGTAGCGGCGTTGTATTCAGATGCTCCTATATGCGCTGATCCTGTTTCTCCCTCACCGATGCAGTCATCTACGGCCGTGAAGTAATCAAGATCCGTTATCGTTCTGTGAGTTGAGATCGCATGGCTGAATGACGCCGCCGCCTCGATGTTCATGACAGGCGCCTTGGCGACCATACGCCCGAACAAGGCGATGTCGAGCGCGTCAAGCGACTTGTCGAAGACATTTCTCGCGAGCTTCTTGAGATCTTTCTCAAAGGCCTTGCCGTCCACCTTAAAGCCGCTTGCCTTAGCGGCCTCGGCGAGCTTGCCTACCTCACGCTCGCTGACAAAGAGCAAAGTATCATCAGAGAGCAGCCCAGCGATGGTCGCGGCGGCTGTTCTCGCGGCTTCCTCCTCATCTGGTGAGTCACAAAGATTCAGGCAGGCCTTCTCAAGGAGATTGTCCAGCCTCTTAGTCCTGATTCCGGTCCTGACGCCGAAGTCGCGAAGAGCCAGCCTGACCGCTCTCTTCCAGCACTGCGAGCTCACCCTGGCCCTGGTCACGCCGCCAAGTTCGCAGCTCTTCGGTGTGCCAACGTCATCACGGTTGAGGCAGCTGACCGGAAAGGACTGAAGAATGTGAAACTCGATTTTCTGGGAGTTATAACGCATAATTTTCACCCTTTGAATTCTCAAACATACTTAAAGTAAATGCCCTATGGCTCAGACGGCCTGAACAGGAATAACCCGCAGAAGCCCGCACCCGAAAGCCCTGCCACGGCCGATTCCGCCAAGCACGGCCTTTTTGAACCGCTCACGGTCCTCTACATGGCAGATTCCCGATATGGAGGCCTTCTGAATAGTGATATGGTTCCCCGCTTTGCCCTTGAACTCATCGACGATTATCCGACCGATCTCAAGGCTGTCCTGATTTACGGAAAACCCATGGACTTCCGCCAATTTCAGGAACCATTTCTCAATTTCTTCCCTTCCTCTGATCGGGCATATTCTGCCCCTCGCCGCGCTGTCGCGCTGACCGCCCGCCTTTACGGCCCTTACAGGATTAACCACCGTTTTGAAAGCGTAATCATCCTGCTCGAGAAAGCTTTCCTTAAGCTCGGTGGTTCTCACGCTCACCCCGGCAACAGCTTCAATAGTCCTGTGAGGGTGGCGGTCAGAAAGCGCCGTGATCTGGAACGCGCCGCGGCGTTTGTCCAGTACCCAGAGGATCCCGCTTGAGCCCCGGCCGGAGCCTGACCTAATGTTATCGTACTGGTCATAGACCACGCGGTGCCAGCTGTAGGTATCGGTTATTCCCAAGGCCTGGATCGCGGCCGGCTCAAAAGTGTATCTGGTAAGGTAATGCCTGTTCATCACTCCTCCTTGTCCTTGTGGTCAAAAGAGTAGAAATCATTGGCCCATTTCCTCTTGACTTTTTCAGCTCTCCAGTCAGGCCCGCCGAACGCCAGAAGATCCTCAAGCAGCCGGCCGTAGTCAAGCGGACTTTTAACTTTCGACCTGATGAGCGCCAGTACCGGACGCAGCACCATTACCACCTCATTCAGATCGCCGCAGGCCAGCAGCCTTCTCATCCTCGCATCCTTCTGGCCGTCTTCAAGGTCCTGCTCTGACGTTATGTCAAAAGCCAGCTGGAGTGCTTTGCCGAGAGAAATGGATCCCGAGACATAGTCATCTGACCTCGAAATAGCTGCCGCAACAACCTGATAGGCAATAAGTCCGCTCTCATCCGTCAGATTCACGAATCTCGCCAGAATCGGCCAGCTGTCCTGGCTCTGCCCAGGTATATCCGCCCTTCTGAGTTTCGCAGCGTTAGCTTTGGATTGCCTGCAGAAAGAGCAGATAGCGTCAACCCGCGACTTATAAAAATCATTGCCCGTGCTCACGGGCGAGCCAGAAGTATTTATCGATTCCATTTATTTTCCGCTCCCGTCTCTCAGATACCATCCTATTCTTGGTCTGTTCATGTATTTAGCCTTAATCCGCCTCGCTGAACCGTCCTGACAGCGGTCCCCGTAAACTGACAGTGCGAAGGCGCCGAATTTTTTCCTCAGTGACGTCAGCGTATCGTTATCATCTGAGAAAACAGCGTTCATCAGTTGCTGGGAATAACTTCCGCACAGCTCCCAGAAATCCTCTGCCGCCGCCGCGCCGTAAGGGGACGGATCATCAATCCCGAGCGCCATGTAGTAGGCCTTAACCGCGCTGTACACGCATGACGACAGTTTGTCGAGATCCTTTGCCTCAGAGCAGTATTTCGCGTAATACCTGCCTAAATCAACGCAATCAGGAAATTCTATATAGGAGTCAACGTAATCGTTTCTCCCTGTAACAAACTGCTCCCCTGCATTGTTTTTTACCCTTACTCCGCCTGACCAGATCCCGAAGTTCCTGTGAAGCACGGCGAGCTTCTCAAATCCTAATTTGAGCTGCAGACATCCGGCATCGGGCGAGCTGCCGTCAATGAACGAGAGGATCGCTGGCAGCTCGCGCCACGGCTTTTTAGCTGGATCTGTCCAGAGGACCTTATAGTCTTTTGTCCCATCCTTTTTCTGAGCTGTTGAGGAGACAGTTATTGATGGATCCCATACTCCTTCCTGATAGCCTGGGTGCCTGATTCCCTCAGTTAGATAAATCCCGCTGCCCATCAGAAGGGCGAACCTCGCCATAGGGACAAGCCTGCCCATGTAAGAGCTCCTGAGATCCCTGGCAATCTCATCGTCCTCGCCCTCTGGCATTCTTTCCCAGGGAGCGATCCCAAGACCTCCCTCAAATGTCCTGATCCCGGAGAGCTCTTCAGCCGTAATCAGGTTGAGATACACTGATTCCAGAATAGAGGATCCGGTGATAAAACTGTGCAGGAAGCCGGCTATCCCGAGCCCCGGGCCGTATGGCGCCGACTTTTTCTTGTAGCCGGGTGTGAGCGAGACGCTCTTGTCAGCCTTTTTACCCGAGAAACACATCGACATCTGTGTAACAAGCAGCACAGCGCTCTCCGGAGCGCTTAACTCACGAGCGTTTTGCGTTTGGGTCAGTACTGTAGTGTTCCCCGTAGCGATATAGGGCAGCAGGGCGGCCTGACTGAGGATTTTGTCCGATTTAATCTGCGGGAACTGGAGAAAAGGCCTGTCCCCGAAAAGATAAAAGCTGTCATGCCATTTATCAAGATACGCATGTACTCTCGCGCTCAGTCCTCCCGTTCCAAGCTTCTCCCAGTCATCCATACTTTTAGGTGTCGCGGCCGCCTGGGCGATCGCTAGCAGCAGCTTGAATACCGCGATTTTCGAGACAGGGTCACCGCCAAGACGCTCAAGCCCCGCGCTACTGTCCGCATCCCCGAAAATCTGCCTGAGGCTGACACGACCGGCGCAAGAGACAGGAATCCATTGTTCATCCACTAGGTTAAAGCTGTTTGCTGTCAATTTTGTTTATCTCCAGTCCAAGGTGCCTGCTGTACCTTATCTCATACCTGTCAGGCTGCCCCGCGAAGCCGACTCGGCTCAGGGTAGACGGGTAATCATCACCTGCCCGCATGAGCAGATAAGGGAACGCCTGATCCTGGTCTTTCCTGTAATAAAGGCAGTCAAGACCATACCTGCACGCCTCTCTGACCGTCATCATTCCCTGAATGAAATGGCTGCCGCACATTACCGTGTTTTCTTTAAGGACGAGAGCCATATCGGCTATGTCCTCTTTCCTCTCAAATCTGGAATTCGGCCTGATCTGGATTGACCTGCCGTCCAAGAACCTGTAAAAATTCAGTTTAAGCTTCTGATCGCAGTACCATTCCTTGCAGATGATTATTCCGACCTCTGTCTCTCCGTCAGGGGAATATCTGGTCACCGCGTCATCGTCATCCCCAACGATCCCGTTCTCGGAGATATGGGACAGCGCCTTTGTCCGCAATTCCTTGATGCCCGGCATATACCGCTGACCGGCTTTCTTCCCGTAGAGCATTTCCCTGTAGAGCTTTCCCAAAGGAGTATCAGAGCTATGGTCTTTCTCCCTTTCCTGATATGTCGTCTCGAGCAGGCTCCTGATATCGCCAGGCATCTCTATGAAACCGCCGGAATCACGGAATTTATTTCTCAGAGCCTCTAGGGACCGGCAGAGAACATATGGGCAGTAAACGGACGCCGATGGACCGAACGCTTTCCGCGGATTTTCCGCAGTGTCCTCTGACGCAGGCTCAATAAGCCACATCTCCCGCTTAGTGTTCACCGGCCTTTTCAGGAAGCTGTGGCGCCAGAGCCTTCCTGAGCGCTGGAGCAGCATGTCTGTCGGAGCGAAACGGGATACCATGAAGTCAGCGTCAATGTCGAGCGACTGCTCCAAAACCTGAGTGCCTACTAGAATGCGTCCCTTCTCATTCCTCTCCGCTGAGTTTTTCCCAAGAACGGACGTCCACCTGTTCTCCTTCCCGAACCTGTCTCCCTGAATAAATCTTGAGTGAATCAGCCCGCACTCGATCCCAGCTGTCACGCACGCAGGACCAAGGTTTTTGAAAACTTCCTGTGATTCACGCACCGTGTTCTCAATCCAAAGAACCTGCTGCCCTGTACGGGCCCTCTCAAACGCTTCCCTCAGGCATTCTTTATCGCTGCGAAAAGAGAAGCTCATCCTTCCGCCATCATAAGGAAGAGGCACAGGGCAGACGCTGACGCCGCTGTCACCAGCTTTTCTGCAAGAGATAAGGGGGTAAGCCTCGTCATCCGCCTCATCAGAAGAGATGCCGCCGATAAGCTGGTTCCTCCTGGAGCGAGTGAGGGTGGCGCTCAGGATTATTACTGTCGAGCCAAGAGCTGTCAGCCTGTCTATAAGCTCTTTGATCAGCGTTCCCGTGTAAACGTCATAGCTGTGAACCTCATCAAGGATCACCACTTTCCCGGCGAGCCCGAAATCCCTCACGAAAGCGTGTTTTACGTTCATAACGGCAAGCAGCGCCTGATCGATGGTGCCGACCGCGAACCTGGCGAGCAGCCCCCTCTTTGAGCTGCTGAACCAGCTGTTTCCCGGTGCGCCCTCAGCGCCCATGCCAAGAAGATATTTTTTCCTGAGCTCACGCATCTGCAGGAAATTGTCGGAATGCAGGAGCATGGGAAAAAAGTTCTCGGGGTTGATCAGGATCTTCCTCATGAAACAGAGGAACCTGTCGTAGATCCGATCTGAGGTAAGCTTTGTCGGAAGTGCGAAATAAATTCCTGTCGCCTGACCTGACGAGAGAAGCTGATAGGCGGTATACAGGGCCGCTTCCGTCTTGCCGATTCCCATAGGCGCCTCAAGAGCGTAAACCCCGCGGCCGATGGAGCGGCACTGCCCCTGAAGCGCTGACTGAACGGCGTTCGGCTCAAAACCAAAGATATCCTTAAACCCAAGCCCATGCCTGACTTTCAGTTTCCGGAAGCCGGCAGCCGCCACCGCATCATGTACGAGATCCGGCGTGACAGGGTCGCCGCTCCCCAGATCAAAATAACTGCCTGAGCCAATCCAGTCAGACACACAGGTAAGGCCTGACAGCGCGCATATCTGTGTGGCGCTAAGCGACTCCGGCAATTTTTCCCGAAAGAAACCCGCAAGCCTGTTTATAAGCTCCTCGCGGAGCTTTTCCCACTCAGGCCCACCGAAACTCTCACTGACTGATGAACCAGCCAGAATATTCGGCTTGCACAAATAACCATGGTGCTGACCGGAGACCTCAGCGCAGCCCTGATATTTAAGGCCCTGCAGGGTAGCGTAGCCAACTCCCATGTGCATCCCGGTGAACTCGTCATCGTTCTTCCCCATGTATTTCCGCAGGTACGGGTACTTTCTCAAGGCCTCATCACCGTTTCCCACAGCATTCTGGATTTTGTAGAAGAATTGGGGTGAGACCTTGCCGCAGTCGTGGACAGCGGCGGTAAGGGCGGATCCTTCGGGAAAAAGCAGGTTCAACAGAAAATCAGGGAAAAACGATAAAAGCTCCCTGGCGATTTGCCCAACTGCCACGCAATGCTGCTCAACCGTACAGCCAGCGACAAACTGAGGCCTTCCGCTCTCAGTGAACACCTCCCTTGACTTCGCGAGACATTCGTCAAGAGAAGGCGCCTTTATCGCGGTTGCGCTTTCCTGCCGCACAGTCTCCGCTCGCTTGAATCTCATAAGGTCATATACCTGTTTTGAGTTACGGTTATCAATCAAAATGTACGTCTAGATGCTGCCGTCTGTCAGTCCGTATTACACAAGGGGAAAACATAGTTGACATGCTCTCAGGCAACTGCCGCACGTCAGCAAGCATATACGATTTCAAGCGAAAAAAGATACTGAAATTCGATAAAACTGACAATTCGTGTCATGACTATGCAAATTTTCTTAAAACCGACTGACAGATCGCTCTACCAGAATGCAAAACAATGAGCGTTGTGATGAAGCTCTATCAGAGCGATAAATTTTGAACAAAAACAGGCCTAAACTGTCATTTTAATCACATGTGATCACCTGATGCTGTTATACTGGTTAGAGGTCGAGCACTTAGCTTGAACATATTGATGTGAAAATCTTCCCCGCATATGCGGGGGTGTTTCTCAAGCCAGTCGGGCTCGACGTCTTTACAAAAGGTCTTCCCCGCATATGCGGGGGTGTTTCTGCGATGCACAGTGCAAGCTTCTTCAAGTTTCCCTGCATACGCAGGGGGTGTTTCCTGGCGCATTTACAACGATGAGATGATGTGCTACTCTTCACCGCATGTTCGGTGGTGCTTTCACATAGTAGCAACCTCTATATTCACAACTACAGTTGTCATCCAACAACTGAAAAATTTCTATTTTCCCTTTTGAAACACATGCTTTTCAGTGTAAGACTGCTCACACTCTAGTCGCGTCCATTGTGGAAGCATAGATTGAAACGGCTTACTGACGTTGCTCTTTGCTGTTATCGCCATCGCACCCCTTGTGGGAGCGTGAATTGAAACATCTGGCACTTACAGACCTCGGCCGCGGCGGGCGCATGGATTGATACAACCTACCAAGCCGAACATGGAAGTAGAAAAATCTCCTGTTCCACGTGGAACATAGAAACAACTCCATTGAAACGCCCGCCTGTAAATTCATCAGGTACCGATCCGTACGGGTGCTATAATCTGCCTCAATTTTCGTCCGACACCATCCATCAGCCCAATGAAGAAAAAATCCAGGAAAGAGGCGGAACAGAACAAAAACCCCGCTGACTCTTCCACAATTACCGCAGAAGTCCCCGTCCCTGAGAGGGA
>Ga0326514_10002460_pt1 | contig 11784 bp, 9 predicted proteins | sample 3_2548_0518_D_FD_203653 | JGI IMG/M metagenome (GOLD analysis project Ga0326514, IMG submission 203653) | Bovine rumen microbial communities from UC Davis, California, United States - 3_2548_0518 | ecosystem: Host-associated > Mammals > Digestive system > Stomach > Rumen | place: USA: California... | reverse complement strand
CCTCCTGTCTCAAGTTCGATATTGTTCAGCAATACTTGTTGGGAACCGCCACCCAGCAAACTACCCAATGAAAACAGATTGCTATTGACACTTAACGTGTCAATTCTCATTAACTCACCTCCTCGTAATATTCACTGTCTGGATCGTACTCCATATAGTTCTCCAACATCACATACATCTGATTAAGTAGTGTTACGCTACTGCTTAATCCTGGATTTCTTACATCAAACAAGAACTGCGATGGATGCGATGCCGATAACGCTTCAGCTAATTCATCCTCGAAGATGAAAAAGCCGTACAACTCGTCCAATTATGTTATCGTTAAAGCTTTTTATCTCTAACTTCTCTATATTGCTATAGAGTTCGGCATATGTTTTCATTTAAAATACAGAATTGAAATATCTTTATTCTGCAGTTTCAAATGTCCCGGCCTCGTGGGAAGATTATATTCTCATCTGAGTTTCACTTCCTATGCTCTGCCCCTGAATGCAATGTTATTTGCATTCTTCGGTTCACGTTAGGTCAATGACCATTCGTGCTTAATTCCGGGATTTAATGACGGCAACAAATATACATACCGTCAAAGTCTATGTTTGCGTTGGCAACTATACTTGCATTGATTTCAAGAGTTTCATCTGCTGGATTAGTCTTGAAATTTCTAACATATAGCAACATCATTGATCCATAATTTAACGTAGGGTTACGCCCCAGCATAATAGGAATTTTATGTTTAGGCGTTTCTTCAATATAATCCCTAAGACATTTTTCAACTAATGGATCATACTTAGTTAACGCATTATAAAAGATATTAACTGCATCGTCAACAGTCTTTTCATACTTGTTAACCAAGAAATTCAAAATTATTAACTTAAGACAGTTTACAATTATGCACCACGGAAGTACTATCTCATCCATAGGCATAGCTGAGGTATGCGGGCGAACAACAGTTCTGAATCCATAATGAATTCTGGAACCGAATACATGTTTCCTTAATATACCTTTTTTACCATTAAGCTTTGCTCTTACCAATGAATCATAATAACTTATAATAGTCTTATAAATCTTAAACAGAGCCCTGTCCGTATGAAGATTCTTTTTACCGCTTCTAAGTTTAAATGATTCTACTGATAAATCAATTACTGCTGTCAGTATATCTCGTGATGTAGGATCCATATACTTCAACGTTGCTCCATTATCAGTTATCGGATGCAACGAGTTGTGCAGAATAGGCATCTTACTACAAAACATACACGATCTATATTTTGCGCAAAATTGCTTTATCTCATCAGCAGATGATTTAGTCGCAGTTGACGTATACTTATTCAACCAAACATCAAGATAATAATCGGCATTTTCATAGAACTCCTTAAACCCTCTGCCTACTACAAAAGGCATAAAATCTTCAGGAATTCCTATCCTATAATCCTTATCTTTTTCAAGTTCCGGATTAAGAACAAAATCCAACAAGGATATGTCTTTCTTATTAAGTTTGATGGTTGTGAATTTCTTCAGTATCGTATACCAGATAGGATGAAGAACTGGTCCCATTTCATCTGGAATAGATATCCATGATACATGCTCAAGTTTATCTATGAACAACGAAGAACATACTGTTCCACAGTCAGGACATACTGCTCCTACTTTAGATACGCCATGTGTTCTTCCACATTCACAAGTTGGTACAAATCCAAGGTCACCATCAGTACTGCTGTTAATAGCTCTGACGGTATCTTCAGATAACGTCTTTCCTGTCAGAAAACTACTATTGATTACACGTGCATTCGATGAATTCGAATACAGCGAATCCAAATCAATCAGTTTCGGATTTCTGACCAGATCAACATTCTCCTGTTCTGGAGTAATACTTAGAATGTTTTTAACATCCATAATTTATTCCTCTATAAATCTACATCAACTTCCTCGATTGCCAGAAATGCTTCTCTGGACTTACACATTAATGCTAGCTTCCTCCTTGTTTCTGCTATAACCTGAATCTTAGCCATTGGTTTGAAATCTGTTGATTTATACTTAATATTATTGATATCAAACGCAATGTCACCCGAATAGTGTTGCAACTTTTCTGTTAATTGCGGCACATAAAGTTTTGGTCCATCAGCATTAACAATTGCTGCAAATATTTTCATATTCATCTCCATCATTAACACATAATACACATTGTAAATAACAAAAAATATACCCCGCAACCATTACAGTCACGGGGTACTTTTATCAGAACAAGTTATGTGTTAACAGCAACTGTTACCGGAAGAACGCACTATACGGAGTCGACGTATTGCTGTAAGACGTTCCACCAAACTGAGCTGAGGCATTCGCATACCTAGCCAGACCGGAGAAATCAACAGCATCGTTAAAGCTGGTGTTGATCCTGAGTCCTGTGAGATTCTTGGCGATGTCTGCGATCAGATGATTCGGCAGAACTACAACATCAGTTCTGTAAAGCATTCTGGCTGTAGACTCGATCTTCTTAATCTCGACCATCCTCTCTCTAAGAGAACGCTTCTTAGTAAGAAGAGTTTCGAAGTCAGCGAACTGAGCAGGCCTCTTGGCATACTCCATCAGATAGTCGATGTGCGCCGTATCGTACATGCCATCCTTAAAGTTGAAGATGCCCCTGAAGAACGGAACTGCCAGCGAAAGCTGGTCTCCAGTCTCCTGACTTGAGAAATCTACATTAGCGAACTTGGAGAACGCATCATAAATGACGCTCATTCTTCCATTCTTCGCATCAACTGCATACATCTCAAGTCCTGCAAGCGAAGCACGACCCTGAGTTACATCAAGTACCAGGAGCGGCTTATTCATGCAGTCATGTCCGAACCTATCAAAATCAGTCTGATTCTGACAAGCCCATCTGTTACCAGGTCTGCCACTATTTCCAGTAGGATCAGGAATGAGATTCCCGACGTTCATCTTGTTATCGAATCTAGAATACTGGAACCACCAGGTCCCCTCATCGACAAACTTCTTAGCAGCAAGTGCAAGAATCATCGGCATCAGAGATGATGACGGAATTACAGAAGTAATCTCACTGATATGAACCAGCGGTAAGAACTGCATCTTGTTCCTATCAATAAGGACAAAATCCACATAACCACCTATCGCCACCAGTGGCGTGTTGATTTGGCGGATACCAGAATAATATCCTTCATCATCAATGAAATTCTTGTTATCATTATCCTCACCAACGCTCATAACAAGCATAAGATCATGCCTTAAAGGAACGGCATGAGGATTATACCTATCAATCATCCGCTTATATGTCTCAGCATCAAACTGATAAGTGATCTTCATATTCTTGAAGTATTCACTGGTAATCTGATTAGACGTATCGGTGTTACTTGCAACATCAAACAGATTGCAGATATAACGATACATCTGCTGATACTTCTCATAGTCCTCTTTAGTTACGACTATGAATTTAAGCAGTGCAACATCAGGACGGATTCTGCGAAGCTCGTCATATGCCGAGCCATCGAATCTGGAAACAGGCATATCGTCAGTTCCAATTACACCATCCTCAAATGCAAGAATGACGGCATTGGTTCCACGAACAACAGCGATGCAGAAAGACAGCATTGCCGGATTGAGCCGGACAATCTCATACTTCTTGCTATCGTTGATAGTGAACAGCTGACGAAGCTGATCGATGTACTGCTGAGCAGCAGATGCATTGTCCTGAGTTACTGCAAACTTGCCAGCAAGTGCGGCAATGTTAGGTGCCTTAGCACCATTATCATGATGCTGGGGCTGCTGAGCCTGCTCATCGAAAAATGCAGGTCTATTCGCCTCACCCTCAGCGTCACGACCGTCCAGTCTTCTTGACGAAGTAGCCATATTAATAAATCTCCTTATAGCTAATTCTGATTAACGTTAATCATCAGAATAGATTATAAATCATTCTGACAACTCCTTTGTGTACACAAAATGATAACTCATATCAAATTACTGATACAAATTATCAAAATAGTAATATATATCTAAATTCGTAATGAGTTTTAAACAAAAAAGGCTAGATAGCTTCTAAACCTCTTACGAGATTTAGACGTTCTATATTATGTATACTATCTAGTACAAAAATATTATAATAATTTTATTATTATTTTAGTTAGTTCCTATTCTTCCAGCATTTAATAGATAGTACTAACTAATAAATTATAGGACTCGTATTAATATGATTAGTATGCTTATCCCATATTTAAAGAACAATGCTCCCAAAGCGTTACCACCTTATCAAACCTTTCTAAAGCAGCAAGCTATCTTTATCAGAGAAAGATTTCAAAGATTATACAAATCAGAAGGTTATGAAAGTCACGCTGTAAGACTTCTTCGATATATTATCAATAATGCTGATTTTGATTTACTGGAAAGACAGGCTAATAACTTTGACAGATATATGTATCATCTTAGATTTATAAGACCTTCGTTAAACAATATCTTTGATAGAATTTCAAGAGGAAGAGGATATAGAAATATCTTTTTTAATTCAGATAAAAAGACTGAAGAATTTATTCTTCCTGTTGAAGATATTAACACTTTAGTAAATCTTCCATTAGATACAGATAATTGGGAAATCTGGAAAAAGATAAGACCTGTAAGATTGTGGGATCATGATTCTGATGAATTTACCGTAAATCTACTTAACGATCGTTTTACATTTACCAGAGGATTTGAACCAAGCAATGCTGTTATATTAATAGACGTTGTAGCTTTAATTCTCAAATATTTTATTTGGCAGAAATATCAGAAAGAATTAGAACCAAATCAGGAATTAGCTATGACTACTCCTCAGCAATTATTTCTTCATAAATACGTAATGTGCGATTTGATTTGGGATAATGCTAACGTATGGTTACTTAATCAATTAAACAAAGCATTAACCTCAGACATTTCAATGTCTCACATGTTATTCAGTCAAAGTTCATTATGTATTGATAGTCAATGGGGTTGGATAAATGCTGAATGCGAAAGGGCATTTTCGTATATGGTGAAAATGATAGGTAATGTTTCCAAAACCTTTAGACCTGAAGAATTTTTAAATTGCAAATTACTGTTTGGCGGTAATGTAAGTAACAGATGTAAATTCACAGATAATGATTTAAATCTTCCTCTATATCACAAATATGATTACTTAAGATTTTTAAGAGATAGGAAATTGTTTAATATAATATTAAATAGTTTTAAATTAAGACCTGAACTTCCTACTACCAAGAATCTAATACTTAATATACGAAAAGATTTTAGAAGAATGCTAGTTAGAAAGCCTTGGACTATCTGCAATTCAATTTCGTTGAAAAAGGAAATAGAAGACGAAATGAACATGACTTACGAATTGTTATAAAGTATACAGTTCAGAGAAGATTCTCTGAACTGTACATATTATTCTTCAAGATCTTTTTCTGGATCCATAAATAAGTCTATTTCTGAAAAGAAATTAAAACAAGCTTGTCCATCTATTCTGAATTCAAGTTCATGAGAAGAATATGAAGTCTTTAATACTCTTCCTTTCTTAGAAGAGAATATATCTCCATTATCATCATAACAATACTTAACAATTTGACCAGGTAGAATAGCTCTTGGTATAGAATTTACCCAGCCTACATTCATAACTGAACCATTATACATAGCCATTTCAGTAGTAGACACATAGATATTTGATCTGGTACCATCAAACTTAACATTCTGCGATTTACTGTTCATACTTCCTTTCTTATTGGCCATTTGTATAACAGTTACCTGATCACTTGACATAGAAACTGTTCCATCTGTACCCATAGATGAAAACCCATCAGTCATATTGTCACTGTTTAATGACATTCTGCAACTTCCGTTATTTTCTTCACCCACAGTGTTAAGTGATTTCATATCTTTATTGGAATTGGATACTATCCAAAGATCATCATCAATAAAACAATGGTAATGATCTATTCCAGAATAAGCTTCTTTGGGTACATTGATAATTCTCAGTATACCATCAGCGGTATTCTTCTCCAAATCAGTATTATACGTAGGATAAATGTACATTGTCTCCTGAGTAAAATACCAACTTATTCCAGAAGAATATACTCCATATCTGTTTTGAATATACGAGAATACATCAGACATACCTTTAACTGGGGGAATAACAAAATTAGCATAAGTCTGAGGATTATCAGGAGGTATTATTTTAACCTTTTCAATATCAAACTGATAACATACAAATCTTAGCATATCTTCAACCGTTACACCAGTAGTCATGCAGTTGATTTGTTTATGTCTTAAATCAAAAGCATCTGCTTCAATAAGATGCATCTTATATGAAAACATCTGAAGAGCTTGTGACGGTGAATCTGGTTTATCTAAATTAGTATTAAACAGATTAGCATTCTGCATCTTGACTGGATCTGTCTGTTCATCCATAATAGCTTTGGCTTTTATAATAATGGGAGGAAAATTGTACAATTCTTTTCCTTTCTCATTATCTACAGAATACAAAGTTATGGTACATTCCAGATCCTGCATATTCATTAACAAAGCTTCGTAATCGGTATACTTAAGAGGAAACGTTATCTGAATAGCATCCATATAACTGGCAAGAAAATCCTGATGTATATCAAGACTGCTTACCCATAAAGGAGAGAATTTATATCCAGTTTCTGGATTATGAAGAATAATCTTTGGCAAGAAAGCGCAAACAGGATTTAACGCAAAAACTGTATTAGCTTGTTTGGTTAACCTTTCACTAAGCTTATGATACATAATTTATTTCCCCATAAATCTCTTCAGTATACCTACGATACGAGGTGTTTGATCAACTTTATATTTATTCAGAACTCTCTTCTGGGCTTTTTTCATAACTTCCAAGAACTTTTCTACTTTTGTTTTATATGCTTTAACTGATACATCATTAGCTACACCGGGTTGCTGCATCTGTCTATAATACTGTTCAACTATATCAATAACTATTGGGATATCCTGAACTCGCGATAATTGCCAAGGTTGATTATTGAAAGTCAATTCAATCATATTCGAAATAGTCATTGAACCTCTGGCATAATCAGTAAAATCTTCAGGATCGTAATAAGGAGATATCCCGTATTTTGTAAAATACTCTGGTACCGGAGTATACGATTGCGGATAACTTCCTTTAAATGACTTGTTATTGATAACATCAGTTATTGTATCAAACTTATCAGGAGTATGAGGAGGTTCATATGGACTCATTGGATCATATGCGGTCATACCTTTCAGATACATATTTCTTGGAGGTTTTCTTATATCTGGTTTATTAAAATCCTCCTTAACTTTAGCAGCAAATTTTTCATACTTCTGTAAAAGATCAGTATCCTGAAATGCTGTTTTCATAATCGAATACCTCTTTAATGATACATCAGCCAATATAACGCTTTATCAATAATGTACAATGAGAACAGCTGCCTATAGAAAGCATCTTCATCGTTCCATTCCTGATAGCGAGATACCGCTTCAAGCGATTTGGCAGGATCTACTTCTCTATTAGCAATAAGATCATAGACTATATGTTCAAAAGGATCCATTGCTTCAGAACCATTATAGAAATTCAGAGATAAAGCATAATGCGCTTTTTCTCCAGTAACTTCTTTTTTCTTTTTATCTTTTTCAAAAGGAAACTTATGATGTTTCTTTTCAATAGGTTTCATTCTTTCGGTTCTGGCTTCTGGGAATTTCCAATAGAACTCTCTGACTGCTCTATGAAAATCTCTTATAACGTGTCTATCAATTACTTCCTCTGGAAGTTTCTTATGAAACATAGGAAGCGGATCAAGAAGGATAGGTTCTCCTTTATGATTGATAGAATAATTGTTATTAGCATCTGCTTCGTTACCAACAGTAATAAATTTTCTGCCTAACAATGAAGTTATGTTAACACCCCAGAAAGTACTATGATAAGTTTCAACATCCCAAGTGCGTTCTACATTATTGAGATTCTTAATTGGATTATTGGTTAATATTGCCCAAATAGTTTTTCTGAAATTAGAAACACTGATAAGAATCTGAGTAGGACGTATATGTGGTGTAGTATCCTGAATAGATACTTTCTTATTCCAATACTCTACTATATATGGATCATATATTCCATCTGGTCTGATAAATGTTGAATATTCAGTATTATAGAAGCGTTCAACATAATTCTCAATAATCTCTAATCTGATATGTTCTAATTCTTTTTTCTGTTGGAATCCGTCAGTAGTGAGCATAGCGGTATTTCCAACAAGAAACTTCTTCTTATCAAAATAAGCTATATTAGTAGATTGCTTTTGAAGTCTATCTCTTGCTGGGGCAGTAAGATACTCCTGCATCACAAATCCAATCTGATGATAAGTATCCTGACCTAATGCTAATCGATTAACCGATGTTACTCTGAATACTCCGATTTTACCATTACGTAATTCATATAAGAATATATCAGCTATTCTCGGAGTAAATCTGGGAAATACAATTGCTTCACCACTGACACTGGATTTATTAGAATCCTGAGCATACTCAAATGACATCTCGTTACTGCAACGTAACTCAAAATTTCTAATCTGTGTCCAGGATATATGAACATCATCTTTAACAGTTGAAGTCATATCAACTATGGATGACATCATATCAGTAATAGGCTTATTTTGTGAAAAATAAGTTACTGTTATTATTCTGCCTTCAGGATAGCCAGCAACAAGATCCATGTGCTCTCTGAAAGCATCTTCATTAACTGATGTTTGGTTTATGAAAGTATTTTCCACTACACGTTCATCAGTTATTGCGTGACCATCGAGAACAGGTAAATTATCCTGAACTTCTGGTCTAAGACTCCGGGGCTTCTCTCGGGAAGAGTTCTGCGCTAAAGACCCTTGCATCTGAATTATGGGCATTTGTTGTTACCTCCTTCTTATAATAATCAAATTTCTTATCAGCTTTAATTTCAATATCTTTATCAATAAAGTTTCCATCAGCATCTTTAGGTAAATCATTAATATCAGGATAGAAATTACCATTTATATTGGAATAATAACTGCCATCCACATCAGGATAGATATCTCGATACTGACTGAAATCGATATAAGATAAAACCGAGTCTGGTTTCGGTTTAGCAGTTTCTATATCACCATCTTTAATGTCAATAGGATTGTAATTATCAATATTGATAATCTTTGATTTATTCCAATCGTAAATGTTACCAACATTATCTATATAAAAAGAAAAATTAGATTTTACTTTTGGAATGCTTCTGAAACTTACTTTATTTCCCCAATACTGTTCAGGATCTGATATAAATCTTCTTCCAACAATAGTATTAATGATAATTTCTCTCATATCTTTAGCAAGATCACCGTTAAGAATTCTATTCTTTATTGATTCCTTAAGCAGAGGCCCAAGATATTTATAATACTTAAATAGAAGAGGTAACCAAACTGGATGTGTTTCAGTTACATCTGTCATAACTGACATAACTATTCTGTATCTGCTTATTTTATCTATTGCTTTAAAAGTGAGAACAAGATCATCACTAAAAGTAAAATCTTTCAAAGGAGTAAGTTCTTTATCGTCTCTGAACATTGTAATATGATACGGTGCGTGTGTATCTAATGCGTATATCCCTTCCTGATAAAAGAACTCTTTAACCAAAGGTGATAACTGATAAGTCGGATCAAAATCCTGTTTAAAATCTATTTTATTTATTTTACTGTTTTCTTCTACCTGAAGATCAAGAACCAAAAACGGTGTATGCGCTGTTGCTAAATATCTTGCCTTAGGAATAATCCAATCATCATACCACGGTACCTGAACATAAGCAGGTTCCGGTCTTACTTTTTTCATTTTGTCATAAGCTTCATCCTGTTTACCATGATGATATTCAGGCATTCTGTTAAATCTTACATTGTTGTCTACTGGAATACAATTCCCCGGTAGCAACTGATTGTTGATAATACATGGATACTTCAGAATATTCAGAGTTGGCATTCCAAACTGTACAGTGAATACAAAAGGTATGCTCCAGGCTACTGGAAGTTTATTCTCCATTACACCTTGTGGTTTATCTTCAGAATATTCTAATGTGCAAAGAGCTTTTAAATCATATACTGGAACTACTATTTCGTATTCATCTAACTCTCTGTGCTTAGCAATATTCCAACCATTATTAGTACGCTGTTTGATATAAGTTATAAAATCAACACCAGCTTCTTTACCAAATTCTCTGTCCATTCTCCATATCTGAACAAGAACAGATATGATAGGTTTAGGAACTGGATAATCAAAAAACAGATCATTATAATGAAACACCGCTCCATTTTCATGAGCATTGAAAATTTGCTGTGGTGTCTGGAATGCAAGCTCAGCTGATTGTACTGTTAAATTGCAGTTCATTACTATTGAAACAGGAGAAACTGTTTCAACCATTTTTATCTGATTGGGTTTATCATAATAAATAGGTTCATTATAATCAATTCGTGAATCTATTCCATACGCAGTAGTATGATGAAAGGTATACATATCCCATTTTTGAGATGTAGGATTCAGCTGAATATTTGCTTCTACATTAAAAAAGTTCTGAGCAACATCCGCATTGCCAGTACTATCTGAAGTTATCGAATGAGCAGACCAATCTGTTGTTATATAAATCTGATCTCCGATAACACTATCAAATTCTAAGGATTGCAATATACGATGCGATAACTGAGATATAACTGGCATAAATATATGTTCAGTTAACTCGTTTATCGCTCTTGCTAAAACAGGCATGATTTGACCTCATATTTGTATAGGAGAATGACTTATGTCATCGAATGTCGGCGCTATAAAGGGTAAGAAAGATCTGATCGATGTTATCGAAAATAATATTATTCCTTTAACCGCTATTGCGCTTATTCACAGAATTGGTCTTAAAAAATACAAGATGTTTTCGTGGTACAATGACCCCTATGAAGCAGATGGTTCTGTCAGACACAATCTCAATGCTATTCTCAGACATTTCTCAGCACATAGAAGTGGTTGTACTATTGACCCTGAATCAGGATTACCGCATATCTTTCATATGGCTTGCAGATGTGGTATGGCAGTAACTGTTTATTATAAAGAGCATCTTCAACCAAAAAATAAAATCAATCCAGATAGACTGTTTATTACTCCTTGGTCTCTCGGAATGCTGCTTACTGGAGAAGAATTAATTTCTTTATCCAAATTCAATCCAGTTGTACCAGAGAACAGAGTAACAATTGATGAATTAGCTGTTAATATAAACAATATTTTATATTCTATTATATTAGACGGCGATATCACTTCAGCCGGTGATGACCTTTTAAACGATGTGAATAGCTTAGATTCATTGTTCAGTAATATCTGCGACTATGTTAAAAAAGTATGGACAACTACTAATCTGAAAGAATCTGTTGATAGTAATGTCATTCCTAAACATTATTACTCTATCCTTGGTTTAGACCATGAAATGAATCAAACCCTCTATAGGAGATTTATGAATGTCAACTGAGAATTTAATTGCTGCTACCGGCATCCTTCAGGATGCTCAGAAAGAATTAGAGCAGGCTCATAAAGATCTTATCAATCATAATATCGATCTTCACGCTCATCAGGATCTCAGAGATCTTATTGATGAAAAGTTTAGTGGAGATGCTATCTATACCCGTGCTCAGATCGAACAGATTCTTACTGACGGATTACAGGAACACAAAAATACTGTATTCTCTGAAGCTCATCCTGGTTGGGATGATTACAACACCAACCTTACTAATCGTTTGGCTACCA
>Ga0326514_10002458_pt1 | contig 11787 bp, 10 predicted proteins | sample 3_2548_0518_D_FD_203653 | JGI IMG/M metagenome (GOLD analysis project Ga0326514, IMG submission 203653) | Bovine rumen microbial communities from UC Davis, California, United States - 3_2548_0518 | ecosystem: Host-associated > Mammals > Digestive system > Stomach > Rumen | place: USA... | reverse complement strand
TATGCCTGACATGCCTGCCACAAGGGTGAGGACGATGCTTTCAGAGATGATTTGCGAGAGTATCATTCTTGGGGTGGCACCTATTGCGCGTCGGATGCCTATCTCCGTGGTCCGTTCGCGCACGGTAACCATCATGATGTTGCTGACACCGATCGCTCCCGCCAGCAACGTGCCCAGTCCGACAAGCCAGATGAGGAAGTTGACACCTCGGAAGAGACCGTCGAGTAGCTGGAACAACACCTCCGTATTGAACACCATCACGCCCTGCTCGTCGGTAGGGTCGATGAGATGTTTGCGGGCAATGGTCTCACGGATGCGCGGAGCCAGCCGGCTCATCACCACCCCCTGGCGGCCCGTAACGGCTATCATGTCCACCTCGTTGCCGCGGTTGTAGGTCTGCTGCACCAGGGTTAGCGGCAGGGTAATCTTTTCCTCTGCACGCCCATTGAAGTTCATGCCCCCACTGGCGTTATAGTCGACGCCTATGACCTGATAGTAGGTAGAATCTATGCGGATGCTCTTGCCACACGGGTCGCCACCTTCCTTAAAGAGGTCTTTATATATTTTCTTGCCCAATACGCATACCTTCCGGTGCTGGCGCAGGTCCATCTCATTGATGTAGCGGCCGTAATACATGCGCGGGGCAACGATGTCAGCATAGTCGGGCGTGACACCCTGTATGCGTGGCTGAGTCTTCTGGTCACCATAGTAGGCAGTATTCGACGACCCCCAGGAGCCAAACAGAACGGGAGCTACTGTGCTAAGCTCAGGCACACGCTGTTTGAGGCGTTCAATGTCCTTGTAGTCCATGGCCCACCAGCGTCCTTTGCGAAAGCCCTTATAAGGTTTGCTTGTCTGCTGGGCCCAGATAAAGGTAGTGTTCTGGGCAAAGCCTTCAAAGTTCTTGTTCAGCATTTCTTTCATACCCTGTCCGCCGCCCATGAGTACCACTAACATAAAGACGCCCCAGAAGACGCCGAAGCCCGTCAACAGCGAGCGCGATTTATTGCGCGTCAGCGTGTCCAGTATTTCACGATAGGAGTCAATGTCTATTCTCATAACACTCACTGTTCATAATTTAGTTAGTCAGCGCGGAGTGCCTCGATGGGGCGTATCCTGCTGGCCTTAAGGGCTGGGATGAGCCCTGCGACGGTTCCAGCGATAATCATAACCATAGTGGCCTCAATACATACGTCGAGTCCTACGGTAGGGTCTACAAACATGGTGGCCTGGAATAGTCCAGTGTCTATCACGTCATGGCCCAGCGTGGCATCCATGTACTCGTTGGCCATGACCCCCAGCACCATGCCTATATAGCCGAAGAAGGTAGTGATGATGACACTCTCGACTATTATCAAGCGCAAAATACCCCAGGGCTTGGCTCCGATAGCCTTGCGAATGCCGAACTCGTGAGTACGTTCCTTCACCGTAATAAGCATGATGTTCGACACGCCGACAATACCAGACAACAGGGTAAGCAGTCCGACCACCCAGAGAGCCGTACGAATGATACCGATGCCCTCCTCCATCTGCATGTTCTGCGTATAGCGGTTCCATAGCCATATACTGGTCTCATCATCGGGATGCGCCTGGTGGTTAGCATTCAGACGCTGCCGGTAGTCGTGCTCAAAGTTTTCGTTAGCCTCCTCAGTGGGCAGTCCATGGAATGTAAACTCTATGGTACCAGCGTTGTCCGTATTAGCCCCAAAGATGCCCTTGATGGCAGAGTACGAGGAATAGGCATCCGACTGTCCGTTCTCATTATCCTTGTAGATGCCTACCACCTTGAAGGCAAAGTTGTTCACTTTAACGTAACGGCCCAACAACGACTTGTAGTCATGGGGGGCCAGTTCCCTTGCCTGCTTGTTGCTCAGCACCAGCACCTTGCGCTTCTCGCGCAAGTCTATTTCGTTGATGAAGCGACCGAAAAGCACCTCCATCTTGTCTACCTTTGTATGGTTGGGATAGACACCAACGATATTCGTACTGATGTATTCGTCGCCACTACTGATGATTGTTGCGACGTCATAACAGGCGCCCACCTGGTCGATAACGCTACTAAACTCAGCATCGGTAGTGGCAACGTCTCGTGTCTGCAGATTGATGTGCCGTCCTTCTTGGAGGCCTTGATAGGCTTTCGAGGTGCGCCCGCCGAATACCACCATCGAGTTGGACAGAAAACGGCTCGACTGTCTGAGCTGAGCGTTGATGAGTCCGTTGCCAGCCCCCAGCAGCACGATGAGCATGAAGATGCCCCAGGCCACTGCAAAGCCAGTCAGCGCCGTGCGCAACTTGTTGCGCTTGGCCGTCTGCGATATTTCCTTCAGCAGTTCAAACATCGGTTAGTTTTATATTTACAATGTAAGCGTTGGTTTTCTCTTCATTACTCTTCAATGAGTCCGTCCTTGATGCGTATGACACGGTTGGTCTGCTCTGCTACGCTAGGGTCGTGAGTAACAATAATCTGGGTGATGCCTTCGTCACGGTTCAGCTGTTTCAGCAGTTGCATCACTTCGACAGAGGTTTTCGAGTCAAGGGCTCCCGTGGGTTCATCAGCCAGGATAATCTGTGGTTTGGTGATGAGTGCACGAGCTATAGCCACACGCTGTCGCTGACCTCCAGAAAGCTCGTTGGGATAGTGCTCAGCCCAGTCCAGCAGTCCCAGGCGCTCCAGATAGTCGAGAGCCATCTGGTGACGTTTCCTGCGCGACACGCCCTGATAGAACAAAGGCAGTTCTACATTCTCGACGGCCGTCTTGAACGAGATAAGATTGAACGACTGGAAGATGAAGCCAATCATATGGTTGCGATACTCAGCGGCACGGGTTTCTGAGAGATTCCAGATGGGTACACCTGCCAGCTCGTAGACGCCACTGTCATAGTTGTCGAGAATACCCAAAATGTTAAGCAAAGTAGACTTGCCTGAGCCTGACGCCCCCATGATACTGACGAACTCGCCTTTCTGAATATCGAGTGTAATGCCCTTCAGAACGTGTAGCGGCTGGGCTCCTTGATAGGTTTTATGAATGTCTTGTAGGTGAATCATACATCTTAATAGACGAGCAATGTATTAGTTTTGTTGCACCAGTATCTAACTATTTAAGAAACTGGCCAGGCTATCCCCGCTGGTCAGCACCCCACATCATCTTCTCGCGGAGGGTATGAAAGTAGCGCGTACCCGAACGCTTGATAACCTGTACGCGGTAAGGAGCCTTGCGCAGAGTAAGACGCGTGGAGTCGGGCAACTTTTCAGAACGCCCATCGAGGGCTACGAGAAAATTGTGTGAGCGTGTCTCGACGGTAAGTTCAATGACAGAGTCTTCTGCCACAACGATGGGACGCACATTGAGCGAATGAGGCGCTACGGGGGTCAGCGAGAAGACGTGCGTACCTGGCACGATGATAGGACCCCCTACTGAAAGCGAGTATGCCGTAGAACCCGTCGGTGTCGACATGATAAGGCCGTCGGCCTGATAAGTGGTCAGCGTCTCTCCGTTAATACTGGCGTGAATAGTAATCATTGATGCCGTATCGCGCTTCAGGATAGCCACATCATTCAGCGCACAAGGATAGCCCTGCAGGGGTTCGCCATTGGTCTCCACCTGTATGACGGCACGTGTCTCCACACTATAGTCATCTTGACAGAGGGCTTCGACGGTATGTTCTATGTCGTTAGCATTGATGTCGGCAAGGAAGCCCAGTCGCCCCGTATTTACGCCCAGTATGGGTATTTCCTTGTGGCCCACCATGCTGGCAGTACGCAGGAACGTACCGTCGCCACCCATCGAGATGGCGAAGTCGGCCTCAAAGTTTTCACCGTCAAAGGTGCGTACACCTTCTACCATAATTTGCTGGTCGACGGTCAAGAACTCGTAAAACGATTGTTCCATCAGCACCTCGACCCTATGCTGAGCAAGGCATGCCAGTATTTTCTGGGCCGATGCCGACTTCTTAGGTTGGTAGGTGTTGCCAAAGATGGCGAACTGAAGTTTTCGCGTGGTCGTCATTTTTTAAGCCTTTTTCGTTGTTTATTGACAATTATTTCGTAACTTTGCCGATGCAAAGGTAATAAATCTTAGTGTAAAAGCATTAAAACGACACAGAAAAATGACAAAACTTAGTGTTAATATCAATAAGGTGGCCACTCTACGCAATGCTCGCGGTGGCAACAACCCCGACGTACTGCGTGTAGCACAGGACGTAGAAGCCTTTGGCGGACAAGGCATCACCGTCCATCCCCGACCAGACGAACGGCACATACGCTATCAAGACGTAAGAGACCTTCGACCACTGGTAAAGACAGAATTCAACATTGAGGGCAATCCCATCGACTCGTTTACACAATTGGTGTTAGAAGTATTGCCAACACAGGTAACGCTGGTTCCTGACGGTCACGACCAGATAACGTCGAACCACGGCTGGGATACGCTGGAGCACCGCGCATTCCTGACAGACATCTGTAAAGTGTTCAAGCAGGCCTCCATACGCGTTAGTATCTTCGTCGATGCCGACCCCCGCATGGTAGAAGGAGCCAAGGCCTGCGGAGCCGACCGCGTGGAGCTATACACAGAGCCCTACGCCTCAGGCTATGCACAGGACCGTGAGGCTGCTATCGCGCCCTTCGTAGCAGCAGCAGAGGAGGCCCGTCACATCGGTCTGGGGCTCAACGCTGGCCATGACCTGTCGTTAGAGAACCTGCGCTACTTCCACCAACGGATTCCTTGGACCGACGAGGTCAGCATCGGCCATGCACTCATCTGCGACGCCCTATACTTAGGCTTCAAGGAAACCATCCGACAGTATTTAGAGTGTCTGAAATAAAAATTTACGAACTAACTGATATTCAAGTAAAGTTATTTATGGCAAAAGTATATGTATTTCTGGCAGACGGTTTCGAAGATATCGAGGCCCTCATCCCCGTCGACGTGTGGCGTCGCGGCGGATTGGATGTAACCACAGTGAGCATCAGCGACTTTCCCTTGGTGCAGACCGCCCATGGCGTCAACATCGAGGCCGACATCATGTTTGAGCAGGGCGATTTCTCGGATGCTGACCTACTGTTCCTTCCTGGAGGCATGCCAGGAGCCTCTAACCTGCATGCACACAAGGGGGTCTGTAAGGCTGTTGTCGACCAGGCCGCAGCAGGCAAGAAGGTGGCAGCTATCTGTGCCTCGCCAGCTGTCGTGCTGGCTCCCTTAGGCATCCTCGACGGCAAGCGCGCCACTTGCTATCCCGGCTTCGAACAGGCCCTGACGAAAGCCACCTACACGGGAAAACTGGTTACCGTTGACGACAACATCACCACAGGCGAGGGACCTGCTGCGGCATTCCCCTTTGCCTACGAGCTGCTCACTCAACTGAAAAATCAGCAAACCGCCGACCAAATAGCCGAGGGCATGCGTTACAAACACTTGATGGCAAAATAGTTTTTTCGGATAACTCAGATTTAAACTGATGGACTACATCATTATTGTCGCTGGTGGCAAAGGACTACGCATGGGAACCGACATTCCCAAACAGTTTCTACCCATTGGTGGCAAGCCTGTGCTGATGCGCACCATAGAACGTTTTCGCAACTACTCCCCCACTCTGGGGATCATACTCGTGCTGCCAAAGACACAACAGGACTACTGGAGAGAGTTGTGCCTAAAACACAACTTCACGGAAGAATACCTGCTTGCCGATGGAGGAGAGACGCGTTTCCACTCTGTAAAGAAGGGCCTGGGCCTCATCCCCGACAATGAAAAGGGCGTGGTGGGCGTGCATGATGGCGTGCGTCCCTTTGTCAGCATTGATGTAATCAGGCGCTGTTATACGTTCGCACATGAACAGGGACCTGTCATTCCTGTCATTCCTGTAGTGGAGACACTGCGACATGTGACGGAAGGCACCAAGCCACGTAGTGACTACCGACTAGTACAGACCCCGCAGGTTTTTGACATACAGTTGCTGAAGACAGCATACAAACAGGATTACAGCGATGCATTTACAGACGATGCCAGTGTGGTGGAAGCCTTAGGCCACCCCGTCGGACTTGTCGACGGCAACCGCGAAAATATCAAGATTACCACTCCATACGACCTAAAAATTGCTGAAACACTGTTAGGATGACTGATATACTGCAACAAGACATCCAATATCTGCCAGGGGTGGGCCCCCAGCGCAAAAAGATGCTCAGCGACGAGCTGGGCATCAACAACTTTGGTGACTTGCTGGAGTACTATCCCTACAAACATGTAGACCGCTCGAGGGTATACAGCATCCACGAGCTGACAGGCGACATGCCCTTCGTACAGGTGAAAGGCCGCATCCTCTCGTTTGAAACATTTCAGATGGGGCCACGTAAGAAACGCGTCGTAGCCCATTTCACTGACGGTTCAGGCAAAGTGATGGACCTCACATGGTTTAACTACGCAGAAAGTGTCATCAAAAAGTATAGGATAGGGACGGAGTATATCGTTTTTGGACGTCCACAAGTATTCAACGGACGCATACAGGTAGTACATCCTGATATGGACGAGGCCAACAAATTAGAGCTCTCGGCTATGGGTATGCAGCCCTACTACAACACATCCGAGAAGATGAAGAAGACCGGTCTTAACAGCCGTGCCTTAGAGCGATTCACCAAGTCGCTCCTCGACGTTCTAAAAGAGCCGTTAACTGAAACACTTCCCGACTTCATAACGCAGCGTCTACACCTAATGTCGCGTGACGAAGCATTACGAAAGATACACTACCCCCAAAACGCCAAGCAGTTAGAACAGGCCCGTGTACGACTAAAGTTTGAGGAGTTGTTCTACGTACAGCTGAACATCCTAAGATATGCCAGTGACCAGCGTCGCAAATATCGTGGTTATGTATTCTCAAGGGTTGGCGAGCTGTTCAATGGTTTCTATCATAACAACCTGCCCTTTTCTTTGACGGAAGCACAAAAACGCGTCATCCGCGAGATACGCAAGGACATCGGTTCCGGACGCCAGATGAACCGCTTGCTACAAGGCGACGTAGGAAGTGGCAAGACACTGGTGGCCCTGATGTCGATGTTGATTGCGTTGGATAACGGCTACCAGGCCTGTATCATGGCCCCTACAGAGATTCTGGCCGAGCAACACCTGCAGACCATTATGGATTTCCTCAAGGACATGCCTATCCGCGTGGCCCTTCTGACTGGTATTGTCAAGGGCAAGCGTCGACAGGAGATTCTTGACGGTCTTATGGACGGCACTGTTCACATTCTCGTAGGCACCCATGCCATCATCGAGGACACAGTACAATTTGCCCGTTTAGGCATGGTGGTTGTCGACGAGCAACACCGCTTTGGAGTGGCCCAGCGCGCCAAGTTGTGGAGCAAGAGCACGAACCCGCCCCACGTGCTGGTAATGACAGCTACCCCAATCCCCCGCACCCTGGCTATGACGCTGTATGGTGACCTTGACGTCAGCGTCATCGATGAGTTACCTCCTGGACGCAAACCCATCGTCACACAGCACGTCTTTGACCGTTCTATGCCTTCGCTCTACGACGGTATACGCAAGCAAATTAACATGGGGCGACAAGTGTATTTTGTCTTCCCCCTCATTGAAGAAAGCGAAAAGATAGACCTAAAGAATCTGGAGGATGGTTTCGAGGTATTGACACAAGTATTCCCCGAATTCAGACTGAGCAAGGTACATGGAAAGATGAGACCTGCTGAAAAGGAGGCCGAGATGCAGAAGTTTGTCAATGGCGAGACGCAGATACTGGTGGCCACCACAGTCATTGAGGTAGGCGTCAACGTGCCCAACGCCTCGGTCATGGTCATACTTGAAGCCCAGCGTTTCGGACTGTCCCAGCTGCACCAACTCAGAGGGCGCGTGGGACGTGGTGCCGAACAGTCGTACTGCATCCTTGTCACCAACTCCAAACTAGCCGAGGACACCCGTAAGCGCATCGACATCATGTGCGAAACTAACGATGGTTTCCGCATCGCAGAGGCCGACTTGAAGCTGCGTGGCCCTGGCGATCTGGAGGGGACCCAGCAAAGCGGCATGGCCTTCGACTTGAAAATAGCTGATATTGCTCACGATGGCCAGTTAGTCCAGATGGCTCGCGACGAAGCGCAAGCCATTATCGATGACGACCCACAATGTCTGTCAGGTCGCTATTCCATACTATGGAAACGCCTTAAGGAACTGCGCAAGACCAATATTAACTGGGGGGTAATTTCTTAAAATTATCAAGACAAGTGTTAAAACACACAAAAAGAGTGTTAACATCCTTGCCCTTTGCAAAATTTTTAGTACCTTTGCAGCGTTCTGTTTCCAGAACACTCCTTTTTCAAAACAGAAACCTCTATTAAATATGAAGATATTGAAGACAATTGCATTTTTGGTTTTTGCAACGATGAGTACTCTCCCGACGATGGGTCAAGACTTATTGGCACGCCAAGCCCCTATTGACAGAACGATGAAAGCAGTCGACAGTGTAGCATTGCACCGACTGATAGAGATAGAGAGCTACGATTCTCCCTCTGCTGACCTTTACGACGACTGGGACAACCTGCACGCCCACAGCAAGGTTACAGAGCTGCCTGACTCGTTTCGCATCTCGTTGAAGAATTTCTGCATGCCCACCACCAGCCGTGTGCTGACCTCTAACTTTGGTCCCCGTTGGCATCGCCAGCACAAGGGTCTGGACATCAAAGTTTACATTGGTGATACCATCCGTGCTGCATTTGATGGCAAGGTACGTGTGGTACGCTACGAAGGTCGAGGATATGGCAAGTATGTCGTTATACGTCACGACAACGGTCTTGAGACCTACTACGCCCACATGTCAAAACAGCTGGTAGAAGAAGACCAAGAGGTACGCGCTGGCGACCCCATAGGCCTGGGTGGCAATACTGGTCGTAGCACGGGGTCGCACCTGCACTTTGAGACACGCCTCTGTGGCGTAGCCTTGAACCCGGCCCTGTTGTTCGACTTCCGCAACCAAGACGTAGTAGACGACAGCTATCTCTTCCGTAAGTCTAGTTATCAGAGGGAGTCGATTGCTGCCACTCGTCTGCGTGGTGTCAACGCCATCAGTTTCGGAAGCAACGACACCGACGATGTGGAGATGGCCAATGCAGCCCCTGCAGCCTCCTATGCGCAGGAGACTCGTTTCCACAAGGTAAAGAAGGGTGAGACGCTCTATAGTATAGCCCGTCACCGTGGTACCACCGTACAGGCTATCATGAAGCTGAACCACTTGAAGAAAAACAGCAAGTTACGCCCAGGACAAATCCTGAAGTTCAACTAAAGGTTCACTACCTGCTCATTTTTTCATTGAGATTGATATAAAATTTGTCCATGTGAGGGGAGCATCGTAAGCGATGTTCCCCTTATTGCAGGCATACACTTTTTAGGGTTTCCCCTAAACAAAAATGGGGAGTTTCCCCTTGTTCTTTCATGGAAAATCCCTATCTTTGCAGCGTAAAACCAAAAACAAAGAATGAATTATGAAGAAGAATATCTTATTGCTGATGTGCCCGTTGGTACTGCTGACAGGATGTGGAACCTACACTGGACAGGGTGCCGCCACGGGAGGTACGTTCGGAGCCATCCTTGGCTCAGCCATCGGTGGCATCTCAGGAGGCCGTCATGGAAGTAATATGGGTACCATCATTGGCATGGCAGGCGGTGCAGCAGTAGGAGCTGCCGTAGGCTCGGCAGCCGACCGAGAGGTGTATGAGGAGCAGGCACGTCGCCAGTCGCGCTATGACAACAGCCGTTACGAAAACAGTCGCTACAACCAAAGGGTGTACGATGAAAGAGATGCTGACGATAGAGACGTTGACGACAGCGGCTACGACTCCACAAACAGTGGCGACGACCGTATCGACTTCGATGCTCCCGGACCTCGAGACGGCCGTGGCACCTATTCTGCCTCGAAACCTCGCAGCATCACCCCTATAGAGGGTACTGAGCCTGGCTACCATGTCAAGTACAATGCTGAGATAGAGATACGCAATGCCCGTGTCATTGACGCTAACCGCGATGGAATACTATGCGGTGGAGAAGAATGTAAGGTAACTTTCGAGGTGATGAACCGCTCGTCAAAAACGCTCTACGATGTACAGCCCACAGTGTTCGACGTAACGGGTAACAAACACATCCACATTTCACCCAATCTGCATGTGGAAAGTATTGCCCCCAATAGCGGTATACGTTATACGGCCTCTATCCTGGCTGACAAAAAGCTGAAGGATGGGAGCATTGTCATCCGTGTCGGTGTGACACAAGGCAACAGGGAGATTACGTCACAGATGAAGGAATTTAACGTTCGGACGGAGCGGAAACGTTAGACGATTTCGATGCTGAGACATTAGACTGTTTCAACGTAGAGGCAACGGTGGAGGTTTTGGGGGAATTATTTTTCTGAGGGACTTGCCGTGATTCCTGCAAGTCCTTTTTCATGTCCTGCCAGTAGGGGTTGATACCCATTGGGGCTTCGTTGGTCTCCAGCTCCAGCTGTGGTATCTCTATCTCGTCAGAAGGAAGATAAGGCACGATAATGCTATTCACCTTACTAACCACCACTACAGCCACACCCTTGGATATAATGTCCAGTTCCTTGGCAGCACGCCATGAGAGGTCAATAATACGTCCACGTACGAAGGGGCCGCGATCAGTGACGCGTACAATGACGCTTTTACCGTTGACGGGATTGAGCACCCTGAGCATAGTGCCAAAGGGGTAGGTACGATGGGCACACGTCAGAGAGTCGTTGTGCATGCGCTCACCACTGGCTGTCCGCCTGCCTGCGAAGCGCTTGGCATAGAAAGAGGCTTTACCCTGTTGCTGTTCCTGTGACTGCAACGGGGTAAAACCTATTGTAAAAAATATCGCTACTAGAGCTATCTTGTTCTTAATACACATTCAAATTACACCACGCCTTGGGCCAGCATGGCGATATACCTTGGCTTCGCCGAGCTATACCACACCCTGGGCCAGCATGGCTTTGGCTACCTTCATGAAGCCGGCAACATTGGCGCCCTTGACATAGTTGACGTAATCGCCCTCCTTACCGTACTTGACACACTGTTCGTGAATGCCTGACATGATGTGGTGCAAATGCTGGTCTACCTCTTCGCCCGTCCATGATATACGCATCGAGTTCTGCGTCATCTCAAGTCCCGAAGTGGCCACACCTCCTGCATTGACAGCCTTGCCAGGAGCAAACAACTGGTGAGCAGCAATAAACTTGTTGACGGCCTCGGCCGTGCATCCCATGTTGCTGACCTCGGCTACACACAGCGGATTCTGTGCCAGTATCTTGTCGGCATCGTCGCCGTTCAACTCGTTCTGCGTGGCACAGGGCAGATAAATATCGGCCTTCTGTTCCCAGGGTTTCTTGCCCTCAAAGAACTGGCTGCCAGGAAACTCGTCGGCATAGGGTTGGCAGACGTCATTGCCCGAAGCACGCAGCTCCAACAGGAAGTCTATCTTCTCGTCGTCAAGCCCTGCAGGGTCATAGATGTAACCGTCAGGTCCTGAGATGGTGATTACCTTAGCTCCCAGCTCGGTAGCTTTCTTGGCAGCACCCCAGGCCACATTGCCAAAGCCCGACAGGGCTACTGTTTTACCTTTGATTTCAAGTCCGTGCTCCCGCATCATCTGGTGTACGAAATACAGGGCTCCGTAGCCTGTAGCTTCAGGACGCAGTATAGAGCCACCCCATTCCATGCCTTTACCCGTGAGGGTAGCACCACGGAACTCGGAGGTCAGTTTCTTATACATTCCGAAAAGGTAGCCTATCTCACGTCCA
>Ga0326514_10002457_pt1 | contig 11789 bp, 21 predicted proteins | sample 3_2548_0518_D_FD_203653 | JGI IMG/M metagenome (GOLD analysis project Ga0326514, IMG submission 203653) | Bovine rumen microbial communities from UC Davis, California, United States - 3_2548_0518 | ecosystem: Host-associated > Mammals > Digestive system > Stomach > Rumen | place: USA... | reverse complement strand
CATCAACTTCAAAAAGATTATCAGCATTGAGAATTAAACTACTTGTGTCATAAAAATAATAATTCATAGTTAATTATCTTCCTCGTATTCTTCTTCATTTTCTTCTTCTGGATTCCACTAAAATCCAACAACATGAAGAGACTCTTTCTCATCATCTTCTTGTTTAACTTTATTAACTTTTTGATTATATTCTGCTATTTTTATAGCATATTCACCTTTTTTAGTTTCAATTATTGTTAATAATAAATTACATAATTCTTCTAAAATAGGGCTAATAAAGTTAATAAATAAAATGCCAAGAATAAAAAATAATAAATTCAAAAGTTTAATATCCTCCTTTTAAATTATTTTTATTTTTCTTTTTATAATTGAAAATTTAAAGAAAGATATTATTTACTTTTGTCCTTTTTTTCTATTTTTACGAACTTGCTTATAAAAAGTATCCTTTGCAGAGATATATTCTGTTAAACTTTGTTCTTTCTCAGCTATTAGATAACGAACTACAGCTAAATCATTTTCAATTCGATGGATCTTTCTTCGAACAATTTCTTTTGATTTAGAATCAGTATTACATTGATTTAAAGTAAATTGAATTTCTTTAAGTGTGTTAAGACTAGGAATTAATTCATTCTTTTTAATACTTTGAAAATAATTAATTTCTGCTCGCATTAAAGCTATTTCGCAACCAGTTTTTTCATTTTGCATATCTTTATCTTTATAGCAGCATTTTGCAGAACCTATATACACAGATTTTCCATCTGTTAAAATACATGTTGCCATGCCAGTTTCTGAATCCCAACCAAATTTAGGAGTTAAATCTTTTTTATTCATATTATTATTCCTTTTTATATAATTTTTATAATTATATTATAACATAAAAAAGAAATATAGTCAAATTTTTATAAAAAACATTATTTTGGACCTTTTATTCAAAAAATTTTGCTATGCGATTTCTTTGACGGCAACGGCCGTTGACGCCAGCCAACTTTCCACAAAAAAGGCGCCTATATAGGCACCTTTAAAAAGTTAATTAATTTTTTTATTTAAATCAGAAATAATTTGATCTAAACAAACTGGATAACAATTATGAGCATCCACTTCTACATGATAAATTACACCACGATTCCAATCACCAAAAGGGTCAGTAATATGACTATGCCCGCATAGTGAAATAACTCTAGCTTTAAGAGGTTTATCGAGATCAAGATTACTACAAATAGTAGGATAATGAGAAAGATAGAAGTGATACCCTTCATATTGAACCATGGTGGCGTAGCAACAAGAATCATTAGAAACCGAATCAACATTATAACAATCTTTGTACATAGCAATTCGGCTTTCAGTATCATGATTTCCAAAAATAATTTTAATAGTTCCATTTAGCTGTTGAATATAATATTTGATTGCGGCTAGGGCTTGATCCCCGCCACCGCCAAGCCCGCAATCACCAAGTACATAAACAGTGTCATCCCATTTTATAACTTCGTTCCATCTTTTAACAATAGTTTCATTCATCTCTTGGACATTAGAAAAACCACGAGGTTCCCAAATAAAATTTTTATTATGATTAAAATGCCAATCTGAGGTCAGATAGATTTTTCCCATGACTCAGGCACCTCTACATATTTAACATCTTTTGGATATTTAGTATCATATTCTGGACGTTCAAACTGCCAATACATACGTTTAACAACACTTCTTGGAACATATGCTCGTCCAGTTCTCTTTTCATTGCGTTCAAGAGTATCTTCAAGCGACGGCCGCAAAACAATGCAGCTGATATTTTTTACATTCGTTAAATCAAGTGCATTAAGAAGTTTATTTCTAGATCCTTCAGTAATATGAGTTGCATCGCAATAAATATTTTCTGGTACTTCTGGATTATCAATAGATTCCTGAATATATCTTACCCAAGTAGAAAAAACTTCATTTTCTTTGGCAAAATATTCATCTTCATCATTTATAATTGAAAATCTTATTGCATCACGAGAAATTATATAATCTCTATCTGGAACAAAATTTTTTTCAAGCCAACTGCTTTTCCCACTCCCTGGACATCCCACCATTAAAATTAGATTTTTCTGTTTCGCATTCATCTTTATATACTCCCATATTAAAATCTTGCTTAAATTCATATGCCTCATATTCATTACGACATTCAACTTGATTTATTGTTAAATGACAGTAAGGACAGTAGAGTATTTTTCTATGAAATTTTTCCTTTTTGTGTCCAGCATTTCTTGGTAAAGTCATTGTCTTTTTTCCACAATTTATACAATAAAAATCATGCAATTCAAATTTCCACCCTCTTTTCATTTATGCTACCTCTTTATTTGTAATAATATATTCTTCCCAAGTATCAAGATTAATTATAGTTGAAATACCAGTAAAAGCAGTTCCACAATCAATATTTACCTTATGGTTATTACAATACCAAAAAGCACCTTTAGGATATTCTTTTTGCATATCATATAAAAATTCATCAAAATATGGGATTGGAGTATGACCATGAATAATAATACTATCTGGAAAAAATTCATCCCATTTTTGATTAAAATGGAAACGATTCCAAATTAAATCTTCTTCTGAAGGTAAATTTTCTATATGAGGCGTAAATCCTGCATGAGATAAAATAACTGTCTGTCCTTTTTTATTTAAATAAGATTGAATAATTGGTAATTCTTTAAGTTTTTGATAATAAAAATTTTTATTTTTATCTTTTTTCCAATCTTTAAAAGTTTTTTCTCCTCCATTTTGTTCTATTAAAAGAAAATCATTTTCATATTTTAAATTAAACATAGTTTCATATTCATCAAGACAATATTTTTTAATTCTATAATAAGTATTAATTGTTTTACAAAGCATATCTTCATGATTTCCTTTTAAATAAATAAATCTTTTATCATCAAGAACTGCTTTAATAATTTTCCATCCATCTTTTCCACGATCGCCGCAATCACCAAGACAATATACAATATCATCTGACTGAAGAATTTTTAATGTTTCTTCAAAATTATACCAGCAACCATGCAGATCTGATATTGCATATACATGTCCCATTAAAAATGCTCCTTTCTATAATCTGGAGTATTATTATAAGTTGGTCTAGGATTTTCTTCCCATACACCACTATTAATAATAAATTCATTCATAGATTCGAATAAATCACAATTTAACCATTTAGTGTCTCCAGAAAATGTATGAAAAATATAATCTTTATATTTCTTAGTTTTTCTATCAAAAAAACGAAGAACAAAATTTATTTCTACACCAGAACCATCTTCAAAATCACAAAAAACAACATCTATTTGACGAGCAAAATATCTTCCTTTCCATAAAGGATCATTATGAATATTTAAATTCATATTTCTAACTTTTTTATTAACCTGTCTTTGAAGTTTTTCTCGTTTTTTATTTCTCATATTTAACACCTTCTTTTTATATTTTTTTATTATATATATATTATAATATTTTTTTTTATAAAAATCAATAGAGGTCTTTTTATTAAAAGACCTCTATTTTATAATTAAAATATTTGAAACTCAAATTTAGCATCATATTTTTTTAAAAATGCTTCAAAAATTTTATAATCTCCATTAGATTCTCTCCTGGCTCGATTTTGACAATTTCCGCAAATACAATTACCAACAATTCCAACAGAAGTTGGAATAAATTCAAATTTAAAATTTCCTTCAATAGCTTTATCAGAAGAATTTTTTTGTTCTAAAGTTTTTAAATTATGGTGATTTGTTAAATGATTTTTCTGCCATTTATTAATTGCATTTTGTTCTTCTTTTGAAATTGGAAAACCTCGATAATAATCAGCTTTCATTTCATTATATATTTCTTTCATATTTTGAAGCTCATTATCTTTCCATTTTTCATCTTCTAATGCTTTATTTTTTTCTTCTAAATACTAAATACGTTTATTTTTTACTTTAAAAGCAGCTTTTATTCCATCTAACCATTTATTAAATTCTTTTTCATCAGAAGGATACTCAATAAATTTTCCATTATAAATTGTTGATGCCATTATTTTTTTCCTTATATTTTCTTAAAAATTCAAGCTGCTCTTCATCACTTCGAGGATCTCGATGATTAGCAGCGAGAATTGCGGTCATCGCCATACCGACCGCAACTCCGCAAACAAATATTCCAATATAACTAAAAATTGTAAGTATCATATAATTCTCCTTACTGATGAAATTCAAGAAGAAATTCATTAGATACTGCTTTAAAAGATTTTACTCCATTTGGAGATCTAAAAACAATACCTTCACGAGATTTACCATCAATCACAGATTTTCCAGTAGCAATAGTTAAAAGTTCATCTACAGTATCTGGAAGAATAAAAAAAGTTTCAAGAATGGGAACCCATTTAATACCATATGGATTTACAATTTTTTCAGCTTCAATAGAACCAATTCTTCCTTTATTAGATACGATTAAATTAAAAGCTCTAAAATCATGTCCTTCTAAAGAATAATCTCTCTTCTGGACACCAGCTCCAAAAGTCTCACCCTGAATAGTTACCCATTCTGCATCAGTAAAAACTTCATTAAGAAGCCGTTTAAGAACATCTTCCATATGATACTTTTCAGCCATCTCAGTATATACATTAGTTTCGTAAAAGCACTTTTTATCTGGCTTATCAAATACTACATTACGAGAACAAACAAAAAATTCATATTGAGTTCCAAAGATTCCTTTATGTCTTTTCATAGTGAAAGTAGTAGAAGTTCCATCAATTTTTTCAGTTGCAATCCAAGGAGATTTATCATTCAGAATCCAAGGAATATTTTGTACTCGCTCTTCATCAGTTTTAGAAACCCATGCAGGCCAGGAATTTTTCTTATCTTTTGCGCGACCAAAGAAAACAAAAAGAATCTTTTTACCCCAGTTTCTTTTCATAAGCCATCTAAAAGGCTGTTTTGCAAAAAGTTTCCCATGACGCTGTGCCATTCTCTTATATTTGTCTGCGGGTGCGGCCTTGCGGACATTATCATCTGGCACCGCATAAGTTACGCCAAGTTTTTCAGTAAGAAAATCTCCCTCCGCATAGGAAGTTCCATCAAAATGAAGATATTGAATACCATTGCCATCAGTATAAGTCTGTCCTTTAAAATTTACAGCAGACATAAGAAGACCCTGAGAAAGTGACTTACACATCTTTTGAGTCTTGATTTTATAGTGTTTCTTCGCTAAAAATTCCATATTGGTAAAAGGTTCTACCTCAGGAAGCTTTGAATCAATCTCAAAATAGACTGCTAAATCTCCAGGATGAAATTCCCCTTTACCTACGACAATAGTCCATCCGCCAACATGAGCAAGTTCTACTCTATCATATCCAGGAATAGCAGTAATATTATCAATTTTTACAACGTAAGCAAGTTCTCTAATTCCATCTTTATTGAGCATTTTTATCATCTCCTCTTTTTTATTTTCTATATATATTATAATAAAAAATTTTAAAAAAATCAAAGAGGGTATTATATACCCTCTCTTAATACAAATTTTTTACCTTTCCAATAAAAATTATTGCAATCAATTTCTTCCATTGTCCAAGTTGTATTTTTTTCTATTATAAATTCATATTTTTCATTTAAAGGAGATGAAAATGTAAATTTATAATATTTTATATTCTTATTTTGATCTACACAAGGGACAATTATATTATATGGATCAAGAATATACCCTTTAAATGGAAACATTTTTAAAATCCTCAAAATGACTTTCTTTATTATAAAATAAAGGAGATTTTTCAATATACCAAGATAATTTACCAGTTATATCATATTCTATCCAACGATTATAAATATTTTCTAATTTATCAGTCATTTTAAAAAACTGCTCTACATGAGGTCTTTCAAAACGATCAGCATGATAATGTCCAAAAAGCCATATGTTCCAAGAGAAAGAAGATTTAATATCTTCTAGCCATAATTCCATTGTTTTGTCTACGGTAGATTGATCTACCATAGAAAGAAATAAATCTTTAGGTTCCCAAGATATAGGACAAGTATGACTTAAAACAAAATCATATGACTTACCTTTACAAAGTTTTGCGGCAGCTGCTCTTTCGGCATCATTAAGTTGCTCTTCTGCAAACCATCCTGTCCAGCTATTATTTGGATGCATTGCAATTCTATAATATTTATCAACTGAATAAGCTCCTCCAAGGACAAGAACTTTATATCCATTAATTTCATATTCTCCAAAATCTTTGAAATAATGAATATTTGGATATTCTGGCTCCCAATACACTTCTCCTTTTACATTTTCATCATATATTAATTGCATTCCAGGAATATTCTGGGGTCTTTCTTCATGATTACCGCGAACCGCATATAACTGAAAATCATATTTATTACAAAAATTTTTTTTCCAATTTTTATCTTTTTCATCAAGAAAATAATTAAATCCAAGATCTCCTAAAACAATTAAAGCCTAATTAGGATCATGTTGCCAATCATAATATTTAAAACGATTATGATAACCTCGATGAATATCTCCAGTAACATTCCAGATCATATTAAAACCTCTTTCCGCAAATATTCTAGCATTAAATCTTTTTGAACTTGATTTAATATTTTTTCAGCATCTAAATTAATATTACTATATATATTTGCATGATTTATTACATTTTGCCGAATACTATTAATATGATTTAAAGCTTCATCAGCAATAACTTTTGCTTCAATATCATTATATTTACCAACTTTTATTCCAACTAATTCGCGAGCTACTTCAAGGGGCGGCCGCATACAACTAATATAAGATTCTTCACTCATATAAGTTTCAAGAAAATATTCAATCCTTTTTAAATGATGTAATTGTTTTGGAGCATATCCAAATTGTTCAATACTTTTTTCTGTAGCTTCAGATGGTTTAAAAATCATTTTATATTTATTTTGAGCTACTCCGCACATTGCCATTATTGCAGCAAATTCATTGTATCTAGCAATATCATCTCGATTATAAACTAATTTTTTCCAAAAATAATCATATTTTGGATTTAAAATATAATACATAGTAAATAAAACTTCTACAAAATTAAGATTTTGCTTTCTAAAAGTATTAAATACTAATCTAATGTCTTTTACACTAATATGTTCATTATTTTCTCGAATCCATGTCGTTGATAATGGTTCTTTATTATAAATAATATCATCAATAGATGGGAAAATAAAAACTTTTGTATCAACATCAGAATCAGGTAAATCCATTCTATAATTTTGACTACCCTCTAAAAAAATTCCAATTATTCTGTCTTCTGGAATTTTCTTTTTTACATCTTCATAATGTTCTTTTACTCTTAACATTATTTTTTCATATTTGGTCATAGGAAATCCTTTATATGGGGGAGATATTTTTCAATTAATTTTTTAGTTAAAGTTTCTTCTTGAGAAAAATGATCTTTTATATCTGCTTTTTTAACAAGAATAGCTAATGGATCATTAGATAATTTAACTTCTGTGATATAATCTTCATAAGTAATATCATCACTTTTAGTAAGAATTATAACAGATGACATTAAATTTTTTCCAATAGCTCGCTCTAATTCTTCATGAGAACACTCTGTATCTTCTAAAAGATCATGCGCTATTCCCACAATAAAAGCTGATAATGAATTTACATTAGTTCTCGTTTGTGCATCCGCACAAGCGAAGCCCGCAACTCTTATAGCATGTTTAAGTTTATTTTTATGATAATATTTTTGTGCAAGATTCATGACTTTTATTAGAGAGTTATAATTATCCATTTATTCTCCTATAAAAATCCATTTTTCTACATAATTACGATTATCATCTTTTAATATAGGCATATTTTTATCAATAATCCAACAATTTCTAAAAGTATTATTCTTATGAGGAATAGTACCATCTTCATTTATTTTAAAAGATACTCCATCTTTAATACAAGCAGTACCTCTTTTATACTCTGTTGAATAATTATTCCAATTAATTCCTTTCTGTTCATAAAGCATATCTTGAATTTCATTACAAGATTTATTTTGTAATTCTTTATGACTAAAATGTGCCTGTCCAACCATTTGAATACTATTTTTAGCTGCATCAAGCTGACGCCAATAAATTAAATTACATACTTCTTCTTTTGGAATATTAAAACATCTTGCATCAAACATGGCACCTTTTTCAATAGCTTTACGATAAATTTTAAAAAGATTATTATCCAATCCAGCTTTTTCATACATATTAAAAGAAAAAATTTGATTAAATTTCATTGTAGCCATACTTGCTGCAATACTACACATTTTTTGTACTTCATAATCAAACCATGCAGAAGTATTTAATTTTTGATAATCAATAAGAATTAATGTAATTTCATCAGATTGAGTATATCCAAAAACACAACCTTGGATATTTTCACAAAGATATTTCATAGTTTCTTGCATACTATTTATTAATATATCATCAAAAGGTTTTTTAAATCCTTTTGTAAAAGTATGAAAAGCTTTTCCATCAATTCGAATTGCTACTGGAGTCCTTCGCATTAATTTAATTTTAGGAATATTTTCATAATATTCTTTCATTCGTTTTCCTAATTCATCATTTATTGGCATTTTTTATTACCTCCATGTAAAAATCCAAAAAATAAATATAATAAATAAAATAATAAAAAGAAAAATTAGTGAAATCCATAGAGGCCATAATACAAAAATCCAAGACCATTCAACCAATCCTGCAATTTTTAAAATAATATTTACTATTAATATAATTCCTAAAATTCCAATTCCTCCTTTTGAAGATTGGTTTCTTTGACAGCTCATATATAAACACCTCTCAATTATTTTTCTATATATATTATATAAAATTTTTTATAAAAAATCAATGTTGGGTATTTTAGATTAGAATGTTTTATTATTTTTTTAAAATATATAGAAATAAAAGTGAAAAAGGAGGTACTTATGATAAAATTAACATCTTCAAATGGCGATGTATCATATGATCAAGATACTTGGGTTGTAGACACTGTTGCTGATTTAAAAACAATTCCTTTAAGAGGAGGGATGGGAAGTACCGCTTTTGTAATAGAAACTTCAGATGTATATATGAAAAATAGTAAAGGATAGTGGGTTAAAATTTAATGGATATTATAACATATGCTTTATTAAAAAAATATATAAAAACTTCTCTTGAGGGAGCTGGAGCTTTAACTGGTAAATCAGCATATGATCTAGCTGTAGAAAATGGATATTCTGGAACAGAATCAGATTGGTTGTCTTCATTAAAAGGAGAACCAGGCAGTATTCCATATATTGGAGAAAATGGAAATTGGTTTGTAGATGGAAAAGATAGTAATGTTCCTGCTACACCAATTTTAGATTATAATTAGTTAATTAATAAACCAACAATTGATGGAGAAGATTTCGAAGGAGATCTTTCAAATTATATAGATGCAATTTCTATAGAAGAATTAGAAGAAATAATAAAGGGGGATAATTAAATATGCCTTTAACTACAAAAAAGTTTTTAGACCAAACTGGTACTGGTTATTTATGGTCTAAAATTGCTGAAGAATTAAATAAAAAAGGTAAAGTTGATAGTATCGCTGCAGCAGATAACTCTATTACCGTTGCTGGAACTGCAGCCGCACCTACCATTGCAATTAAAATTTCTCCAAAAGCTGGAAACTCATTAAGTGTACAGACTGGAGCTGGAGAAGAAGGTTTATATGTTAATGCACCAGCAAGTACTATTTATAGTATTGCTAAAGCTACAGAAGCTGAATCTGGTTATTCTGCTACTTATAATTTAACAGCAGATGGAGTTGCTATTGGAGCTTCTATTAATATTCCAAAAGATATGGTAGTTTCTGCGGGATCTGTTGTTACGAAGAGTGAATCTGGAGCATGGGGCGACGCAGGTACTTATATTGAATTAACATTGGCAAATGCTACAAATGATAAATTATATGTTAATGTTGGAGATTTAATCGAATATGTCACTTCTGGTTCTCAAACTGGCGATATGATTATGGTATCTGTTAGTAATGACCATAAAGTAACTGCAACTATTACTGATGGAACTATTACAAAAGAAAAATTAGATTCTACAGTTCAAGCTTCTCTTGGAAAAGCTGATAATGCTTTACAGGCAAGCGATGTTACTGAAGGAACAACTAATGGTGCTATTTCTGTAGGAGGTTCTCCAGTTGCTGTGCATGGACTTGCATCTGCAGCTTATGCTGAGACAACAGATTTTGATGCAGCTGGTTCTGCAAGTGATGTATATGCAGCTATTGTTGCAATGAGTGAATCTGATATTAATACTGCTATAGCTAATGCTACAACACAAGTTAATAGTTGATTAAAATAGGGAGATTAATCTCCCTATTTTCTTTTTTGGAGGGTAAATATGGCATTAGTATAGAAAAAATTTTTAGATTAGATTGGATTAGAAAAAGTTCTTAAAAAATTTCAAGATTATCCAGACAATGAAATTCTTGGTGTAGTAATTAATGCCATTTAGGATGCTTTAGATGAAAAAGCTTCTACTGATTTAGCAACGCAATCTACTCCAGGATTAATGTCAGCAGATGATAAATTTTTATTAGACAATTTTAACCCAAATATTGAAAAAACTATTCAAGATTAGGCATATAATTTATTATGTATTACCGATGCAAAAAAAGATAATTTAATTAATGGACTTTTTATGGTAGATCCTTTAATTAGTGAATAGATTCGTACTGATAATTTATTAAATGTAAATGAAACTTTTGGCGCAGCATATCTTAGTAGCAGTGGTGCAATAAGTAATAGTGCAAACGATCTTTTAGGAGACTTTATTCCAGTTAATCCTGGAGATGATATTTATTATACTGGTATTGTTGGTTAGACAACAGCTAGTTCTGTTAACCGACGTTTACATGTTTATAAAGCAGATAAAACCTGGATTAAACAAATTTCATTTGCTGGAAGTTTAAAAGTTGGTAATCATTGGAGTACACATGGAATAGTTCCTAGCAATGGAGCATATATAAGAGTATCTTGGGGTAATACAGATACTAATGTTATGATCTCAGTTGGAGCTCCAACTAAATATGTTCCTTATTATTTAACACCATTTACGCCTATTACTAGTGCGACAATAAATATTAGTTCAGATAATACTCCAGAAACAACTGAAAGTTATACTATTTAGGTACCCGCGGCCGCAGGAGATCTTTATAGTTTTCATTTTAATCCTATTATAGGTAAATTATGGTCTTCTACTGGTCATATAACTTCTTATAATAATGAAATTCTTCCTGGAGAATGGTGGTCTGATAGAGATGTATATGAAGAAGGAACTACTCCTACTATAGGAGCAGAGGTTGTTTATAGATTGGCTTAGGAAGATATTGTTGAATATGCCTTGTCTTCATAGTTAACAATTCCATTAAATTATCATTACAATTATATTTCTGTTATTAATGGATTAGTTATAAGTATAACATATTATGCAGAAACTTTAGCAGTTAATCATTTAACTATTAATGGAAGTGTTTTTCGAATTGGATAGACTAATGTTACAGAAGAAAATATTGCCTCTTGGAATCATGCTGAAAATTTGATTGACACTAAAGCTGATTTAGTAGGAGCGCAGCTTACTGGAAATGTAACTGCTCCGACATTAGGACTAACTAATAATTCAGATAGAATTGCTACAACAGCTTTTGTTCAATAGTAGATGCATAATTTAGCTCCATATGAAAATAATATAAGATCTACACGAGATTATTCGATTGGGGATTATCTAACATATGGTGGCTATTTATATAAA
>Ga0326514_10002456_pt1 | contig 11790 bp, 19 predicted proteins | sample 3_2548_0518_D_FD_203653 | JGI IMG/M metagenome (GOLD analysis project Ga0326514, IMG submission 203653) | Bovine rumen microbial communities from UC Davis, California, United States - 3_2548_0518 | ecosystem: Host-associated > Mammals > Digestive system > Stomach > Rumen | place: USA... | reverse complement strand
TGTCTGCTGATTAAATCACTCATCGGTTCTCCTTTCCTTCACCCACCTCTGCAACTCTTGCGTCAGGCAATCCACTGTCACCCTCAAAGACCCCACATCCGCAAAGTGTAGCACTGCCTTAATCCAGTCAATGTCTTGTAGTTCATAGCTTTTACCACTTGACACTTCCCTGTTCAGTCCAACTATTAGCACATCTCTGCCACCCATCTTGCGATTCGGAAAAATCATTATCCCTGTTCTGGTGGAATGACTCAGAACGATTGGCAAGTCAGTCCTTCGTCTGCTCATCGGTTCTCCTTTCTGCCCATGCACAAAAATCAAGTTCGCCAATCGGACTATGACCAAACTTCATACAAATCCTACTGTCGCCGCTTGCAAACTTACAATTCCGGCACCGTATGATGTCTGGCTGTGCGGATGGCACTGCTAATATTGCGTTTCTGTCATAATGCCATTGATTATTCAGACCCTGTGCGTATTCATCTTTCCCCGTCCACACTTCTGGCTCTTCACCAAGTGTATCAATCGCCGCCTGTCTGCTGATTAAATCCGAATCGACCTTTTTGCTGACTTCAGCAATATGGTCGCGCTGTGCGGATGGCAACTTTCTCAGGTCTTTTCTCAGCATTTTAAGTGCCGTCCTTATCGCCTTATGGCACTCTGTATCAGGGTCTTGATCTATCGGTCTGTCGCTGTGTGTATAATACAAGATATTATCCTCAACCGTTTGATCTACATCCGCCATGCTGATTAAATCGCATGCGTGCGTTTCCGTGCGTTTTTGCGTGCGTTCTTCTGAACCGTTCGGATTCCCCGAACACTTCAGCATCTCGATGACTTCCCGCAGGGCCGGCGCGTCCTCTGAGTAATGCGTGTACCGTTCCAGATGCTCCAGATGGTCAATAAGTTCTTCCCGTGTCATTTCCCCTCCAACCCCAAACTTTCTAACAGCTCTTTGTCTAATTCCCGATAATGCTTTTCCGCCAAATCATACCGCTGATAAGCTTTGTTTGCCCGGTCTAATATCTCCAATCTGCCATCAAGGTCAGTCGCGTCATTCGCTTGCTTTATAAGCCGTATGTATTCCTGTAGATGTCTCTGCGAATCCTCAATAGCTGTGTCCTGCGCATCCAGTAATTGCCTATTGCGCTTCCCCTTAAGCCATGACAAGAAATGGTCTTTCATTGCCGGAATCCGAAAACCTCCGCCAAAGCAATCAGGCTTAAAAAAATACTCTATCAGTTCATCCTTCGTTGCGTCATACACTGACAGCTCTTTCTTCATTTCCCCTCCATCAATTCCCTCAGACACGCATCCGCCTCTTCTCTTGTCCGAAACATCCGCTCATGCGGGTCGTCCAGGTCGTGCCAGCCGGTCATATGCCAGTTAGCCCCGCCGACCTGAATGAGTTCCCGGTTGACGGTGTACTCCGTGACGTGTGAGAGTTCCGGATGCTGTGCGTCATAGTGTACCGCGTAAACCTTACCGCCCACGCTTTGCCTCCACTGTGTAACATTCGCCCGGCTTATCCTCAATACGCTTTATTATCTTGTTGCCGTAGTGGTCCGGGTCTGTTGCAAGTTCCTTCCGCTTGTAGCTGTCCACAACATAAAACTTCGTCATGGCGTGCTGTCCGCCCTTGTCGAAATAATTCAGCCACACCACCGAGCCGGTCGGAAGCTTTTTGACCTGCTGTGCTGTCAGTATCTTGCGGTTGCCGACCGCTTCTTTGATGTTCTTCATGCGTCCACCTCATCAAAATGTTCCGCTATTGCTTTAATGACCGACACCGTTACGCCGTTCCCGGCTTGCTTGTACAGCTGACTGTCAGAGTTAACAAATTGTGCTTTCTCAAAATAGTCATCTGTCCAACCTTGCAGTCGAAAACATTCTTTCGGCGTAAGTTTCCGAATCGCGACATAGCATTCTTTTTTCGGATACCAGACTGCATATACTGTCAGGTTCTCTGATATCTGAACATAAATGCCAGGATGATTTTCAGTATGGCTTTGTTCTGAGACTTCCATAACTACACCATCGTCATGTGTTGACGCTTTCAAACATCTCACCCCCCCCTCATACAAACCTCTTTGATAAGCAGGTGATACTTTTGTGTAAATACCTCCTATTGGGTTTAATTCATTTTTCTGTTCCATCATCATCCCCCTTTAAGCACATCATTGCCGTTGTCATCATTTGACTGCTTCCCGAAAGTCCCTTGTAATCTCTTGCATTAAGCGCGAGTGCTACCTGAGTCATACCCCCCCCATTTTTCAGAGTGGCATTATAACCAACCATTGTATGAGCCTGATTCGTACCAAATACTTTTTGTTGGTCGGTACAGTTAATGGTATGTGCTTCATTTCTGGAAGCGGACACGTTATGTCCGTTTAACTGAACGGGTTCATCTTGTGCAGTCAGTGTAAATGATGGGTCGCCGTCTTCTTTGAACCTTCTGCCGTTCTGACGCTTCTCTGCTCTGTCAGGCGTGATGACTGGTATCGCGACCTTATTACCTTCATTCTTGTTACAAGTAAGAGTGGGATTAATCCCTTCGGAATAATAGCAATTGCCATTCATCCCATTTCCCGAAGGGTTTGTATTTCCGACACATTCAATCCCACTTTCACAGGGTCTTTGTGGTCTGTGCTCCGAAGGCACTGACTTATACCCCCCCCACTCAAAATACGAGTTCTATCAGCAATGTTTGATTCTCTGGTATAGCCCATTATTTCTATTGTGTGATGTCCGCGTCCTCCGCATGCTCCAGTATCGAGTGTTTCCGTAATTCCGTCAGGGTCGAAGATTTGCGTGTTTCGCCTGTAGCCTTTTCTGTGTCCTACTCCGTGAATATAATCCGCTGAGTCTGTTCCTTCGACAGGAAATACTTCTGTGGTACTTCTACCTCTAAGATGTCCGATAATAAAACAACGTTCCCTGTTTTGTGGGACTCCGAAGTATTTACTGTTGAGAACTGACCATTCCGCATCATACCCACCCCTATCCATTTCAATGAGAAGTCGGGCGAAATCCCATCCTCCATTAACACTAAGCAGATTTTTAACGTTCTCAATGAACAGGTAAGTGGGTCTTTTTTCTTCTTCGAGTTGTCCAAGAATGTACATAACTCTGAAAAACAGGCTCGAACGGTTGCCAGTAAATCCGAGTTGTTTTCCGGCAACACTGATGTCCTGGCAGGGGAATCCGAAGCACCAGATGTCTGCTTTGGGCAACTCTCTGACATCCACTGTTCTAATGTCATTTGAGTACCATTCACCATTTCTGTATTCTTCCTTTAGTATTTCTTTTTGCCGTGTCTTAAAGTCCAATGTTGCAAGATATTCTCTTTGCTCATCCGTGAGCAGATGCATTGACGTATAGGACATAACGGCGTATTTATCAAACTCACAGAAACCAACACACTTATGTCCAGCTAATTCAAGTCCTCTTCTAAAACCGCCGATTCCTGCGAAAAAGTCAAGAAAGGTCATGTCCCTCCTTTCCTCCGAGTCCCCGCCGCACCGAAGACCCGGAGAACCATAACAACGAGTTACTGTCGCATACTGAGTGTCATTATTTATTTAATTGTGAGCGCAGTGCGGTGCGGTGTTGCCTGTTATTTTGGTGCATTAACTAATTTCATTTCGAGAGGTTCATGTAAGATTTTTTCAAGTTCCTTTTCGAAGTTCTCCCATTCCTGAGGATTCTCAATCAGGAACTCAATCTTTCCACAACATCTCTCATTGAGGACATTCAATCTTTTCCGTCCAAAACCATATTGATCGTGCAATGCTGTGAATAAGGCGCCGTACATTTTCGGATATAATATTTTTTCACTGTCATACATCCACTTCTTCATCTGCTGTGCAGAAACGCCCGCGCCGATCCTGTACGCGCCCCTCCAACGTAATTCTTTTTCAAACTCTTCAAGACTTGTTTTCTTGATTTGTTCGACTGCGTATCTCATTGCATCGAGTCGGGCATCGTTTAATTGATCGGCTTTACTCATATCTCATTACCTGCTTTCAGGAAATCGAATATAGACATCTGTTTCTGTTCATCATCCAGATTCTGCAGATTCTTCACTGCCTGATTGAAATATTCCTTCTTCAGCTCCATTCCGATTCCTTTGCGATTCATTTTTACGGACTGATACACTTCCGATCCGATCCCCATGAATGGAGTAAATACAACATCTCCCTCATTTGAGTACAATCTGACAATCCGCTCTATCACCGGAAGCTGCAAAGGTGCGATATGCTTTTCTGATTCCGCATCTGAAAACATTCTGTTCAACGTATCAGACTGGTTAATGTCCCACCATACCGGAGACGGATATATCTCCCATGCCGGAGATGCAATTTTCTGCCAATCTGATACCGGAAAAGAATCATTTGTGTGCGTGATCGGTTCCGAGTTATCGCCCGGTTTCCGCATGATAACAATGTAATCAGGCAGCCCCATCCTGCTTTTTGAAGAATCCTTCTTGATCTGCTTATGGAGTAATCCTAATGCCTTTGTTCTCTGCATCTCCACTACGGGATCCTTCCAGACAGTAACCTCGCTATGGTAAATAAACCCATGTTTCTGAAAGAGCCGTATCAGATCCCCGCGAAAATCTTTTATCCCGATATATCCATCGCGTTCTTTCATAGCTGGAATATTCATGCAATGCACTGCCATAATTCTTCCGGGCATTAAAATACGATAAAGGTCACGTACAATAAAATCAAAATGCGCGAAAAACTCATCATCATTTCGTGAGTTCCCCAGATCCCTATCGCTATTGCTGTACGTGTATAACGAACTGAATGGCGGAGAGTAGACAATCAGGCCGACACTATCATCACGCAGTGCCGTTATTCCCTCGGTGGTATCAACATTGTAGATTGCGTACTTATCTGTTATCTTTTTATCATTAACTTTTATATCCATGACGGAAGCTCCATCTCTTTTTCTGGTTTATATTCTGTCGTGATCCGTGTCGTGTGTTTGATTTCTGACAGTGTGACGTCCTTCATTAACGCAGTCATCTGCCTCTGCATTTCATCCATCTGAGCCTGTTTCTTTCGGATGTTTTCGAGGATGTTGATTTCTTTTTCCGACAGAACTATATAGACATTCACATCTTGCTTCTGACCGAATCGCCAACATCTCCGAATCGCCTGATAGAATCGTTCATAGCTATCTGACAATCCACAAAATATTTCATTGTGGCATGATTGGAAGTTTGAACCGAATCCAAAAATAGAACTCTTACTCACGAGGCAATGTGTATTCCCGTTTGCGAAATCAATACTTGCCTGTGCTTTGTACTCCGGATCATCGCTGCCCTTCACCTCGATGCTGTCATGACATTTCTTGTGAAGCATTGCAGACTCATCATTGTAGTCTACCCAGCACAACCATGTTTCATTGCTATTGTTTACAAGACTGGCGGCCCGATCCGTTCTATCATCCATTGACTCTTTTCTCGCTTCTCTGCGTTCCTGAAGCGTCTCAGCCGGCATAACGACAAGTTCCCCCTCCTGAATATCTGACTTTGTCAGAATGGTGTTGATATTAAGATTCGGAAGATCATACCCGTCAACCTGGTATCCGAGCTCGTTTGGATTATCGAAATAGACAGCCCATGTTGCCATCCACTCCCAGAACTTATTGGCGCCGGCTTTCTTCAATCTCCATTCCGATGTTTTGCCACCGTCATGAATGAAGTATGTTGCAAGCATCTCTGTCCTACTCATAATCCCCAGGAACTCGCATGATGTCCCGATCTCCACATAGCTGTTTGGCGCTATCGTTGCCGTGCATAACAATTTGTATGGAGTTCTATTAAACCTTGATATGAAATCTTCTGTTGTCTTTGATGTAAATGATTTCAGAATTGAACTTTCATCAAGAACCACCGCAATGAAGTCACGTTCATCAAAGTGTTCAACCATCTCATAATTCGTGATGTTGATGCCGTCTTTTACATCTGCCTGAGTCCTACAGACATTCACCGGTAACAAATGGAACTTTTCTGATTCTCGTTTTGTTTGATGTACAACCGATAACGGAGCGACAATCAGTACTCTGCCATATGTATGCTTATGTACCAATTCAGCCCATGAAAGTTGTATTAATGTCTTGCCACATCCGCATCCGATCAATACGGCAGCTCTGCCTTTTTTGCATGCCCACTGAATCAAATCTTTCTGGAAATCAAATGCCATCGGAGTGATCTCATCACGATCCACATCAAAACCGGCCTCAATTGTCCTTATTTCCTTAGTTCTCAAAAATTCCTGATAATTCATTCTAGTCCGGAGGCCTTCGAAGCTTACGGTCGCGACACCTTACCGCCTCCTTTCTATGTGATTATCTTCCCGTACTCCCGAACCCGTTCGAACCTCTTTCCGTCTCCGCCAGTTCTTCGACCTGTTCTAAGTCCGGCGTGAATATTGGCTGTATTACTAACTGCGTTATTTTGTCCCCTGCTTCAAAGTGCTTCTCAGTAATGCCGTGATTGTACAGCTTGACCACAATCTGCCCGGAGTACCCCGCATCTATCAGGCCGGTTGTCAAGATATCGTCCCACAGGTTAAGTCCGCTCTTCGACTTGATAAACCCGGCATATCCTTTCGGTATCTCTACGTGTATGCCAGTGTAAACTACTGCCTTGCCCGGCCCGTTGTGCGCTGTAAATGGCGGGACTGTGATGCTCACCGGCGTCTTGATGTCGTACCCGGCATCTAAGATGTGCGCCCGCTCCGGCATGAATGCTCCCTTGTCTAACTTCACTCTCATTTCTTCAGTGTCCTCCCTTGCTGTTGATAACGCATCCATCCTTCCAGATGCGTCAGTGCTTTCCTATCCTCTTCGTATTCCTTTGTTTCCTTCTGCTGTTCCGCCTTCCAGCGTTTATACCTGACACAATGCGAATGACAACCCGGCTTGCGGTCTTGACAGTCCTTGCAGGGTGCTACTGTCATCATTTCACGCCCCTTCCTTCTATTGCCCGACTGACATCATGCGTCAACCAGTCGAATACAAGCTCCTGTCTGTCCGACTGATATCTTTCCGACAGAGTGCCGGTATCCTTCACGAACTGATCCCAGACTTCTGACACGTTCGGGGACTGAATGAATTTATAGATCATCCCCGCCATCTCAATGGCGAAACAGGCATCTGTGTTACACTTTTTTGCGTCCGCCCACAGCTTCGAGACTATTCCGTACACTCTCCGTTTCTCTTTTTCGTCCATGTCCTCCCCTCTTTTCCTGTCCGATCAGGTCCATTCGGGCCCGTTTTAGTCCGTTTTTGCCCTAAAATACCCCAAAGGTGTAACAAGGTGTAACAAAGGTGTAACAGTAAAAACCCTTATAAAATAAGGCTTCATGGTACTTTGTTACACCGTTACACCTGTTACACCGATTTTTTCCTCGCGCGTGAGGACGAAAAAATCAATTTAAATTTTTTTCTCTCAAAAAATAAAAGTGGGTGTTTTTGGGTGTAACAGGTGTAACGTGTAACAGATTTCACTCAAAAGGCAGCTCATCCGGCAGGGTATCCACCGACATAAAACCGTTCTCATAGATGTCTTCATCTGTTATCAGAATCCCCACCATCCTCTTGACGATGCCATCGATCCGTCTGACCGTTGCCGTCTTGCCATCCGGACCCGGCGTGATCCGCCCGTGATTTATCATCCAGGACTCGGCAGCCTTACGAGAAAATCCGCCGTCCTTGCAGATCTGTGTGAGCGCCTGCGGATATAACCACACTGTCCGCCGGTCTTTGGTCTCTTCGATCATCCCCCAGTGCTCGCAATTGACCTCTGAGTTAAACCGCTGTTCATTCATCTCGACCTTCTCACAGATGAAGTCATACGCTCTCTGACCGTCTGACACTTCGTTCTTGTCTGTCAGAACTTTCTTTGCTTCATCCATCGTGATCCGCACGCCATCCTTGAAGATGTACTTCTCTGCGATTTCGTCCGCGAGCATAATAACCGCAAGTGATATCGACTGTTTTTGCATCTGCTCAAGCTTCGAGATGTCGGCGAAATATCCGTCATACATCTGTTTAAGTTTGTCTTTTCCTATTTCGCACACTGCATTGACGAACACCGGCCCGGCGTGACCGAAGTTAGACTTCAGGACCTCAGCGGTCTTCTGCGGGTCCTGGTAGATATGACTCCCGCACTGGACCTCAAGAATACGGTTCATGGCCCCACCCTGAGTTGTGTATCCTGATAACGGACGTTCGCCATTTGTCAGAATAATATTCCTCCAATGATTCTCACGAACCGCACCGAGATCTTTGTTTGATCGGCTCTTTCCTTTGCCGGAACATAAGTCATACACAAACCCCTCGAAGTTATCCGCAATCCGCTTACTGACTTTTGACGTATCATCGAGGATCATTGGAAGATTCGATAGCATATCAGCTTTTGTTTCGAGTGCGACCTCTGTCGCTTTGAAATCTCCGATGTACCGCGATTCATTCGGATCTGCCCAGACGGACGCCGCGAGCATGAGCGTTACGGTCTTGCCGCCCTCTGTATCGCCCCATAAGTCCACGATGCAACACAGAGCACCGAGCCGTTCCAAAAGGACACTCCCGAACGAGGCTGCGAGCATGATCTTGATTTCAGGTCGGTTCGTCTTCCGGAGTTCCCGGACATGATCCAGCCAAACATCAAAGCTTCCTTCTCCCCGGATGGCATCCCGGATATTTCCGAATCGCTTATCTCCGTCAAATATGATTCCGTCTTCATACGGAATGAAATGATCCGTACCCTTGAACCATCCAAGTTTTGAAGTGCTTATTTCTGTCGCAATGGTATCGGTGTTTAAGCTGTCCAGTTCTGACAGATATTTCACAACTAGTTTTGCTGTTTCGGATGTTACTGGGACATCATAATCTGCAAGTGATACGATCTTAGACGCCGAAGAGATAATCGACTTTGGTACTTTGACGGATGTCCAGAAACCATTTCGGGCCCATGCCACTTCTACCTGCGTGACGCCTGTCTCAGCGTTTTTGTATCGCCCGATGATCGTGATCGGATCATAACTCGCGATCTGATCGAATCCTCCGGACGTTTGCGACCATACACCGCCCATGTCGGCGAACCATGCACCACATCTCAGATTGCCTAATCGATCCACATCTGGATGCTGTTTTAAGAACTCCGAGTTAAAGACAAAACTTGTTTCAAGGTCCAGTGGAAGACTTGCACTCTTTGTATTAGCCTTCCCCTCCGCCGCCTTTTTTGCCTCCTGGAACTGCTTCATATACTCCTTCAGAAGTCCACGAACCACTCCGAGACATCCGAGAGATTTCGCCCGGTTCTCAAGTGCAGCTATCTGTTTTGCCCTCTCGGAAATGTTAGGTATTTCAATTATTCCCGTGTATACGGACTCATCAAGAATCCCCGTTCTATCCAGATCCTGATAGTCCATGCAGCGTTCCTCCCTCTTTTATTCATCGTAAAATCCCGCGTGACGCTTCAAACGCTCAAGCCGATCCATTTCCTCACACCACTCATTAGAGAGCGGCTCTAGCGCGTCTAAACGCTTCTGACAGGAATCTATGTCGTTCAGTTCCTTCCGTCTGCGCTCTTTCGCTTTTTCCTCTGCCCAACGTTTGCGGGCCTGTGCTTCATTACTCTCCCGGATCCTCATCCGCTGCAGCGGTGTCATCTTGTCATATACTCCGCCGAGTTTAATGAATGCCGTCTTGAAGTCCACGTCATCCATCCTCTCCACGAATGTGAAAACATCCCCTGTTGCATGACATCCGTAACAGTAATATGAATCTTTGTAGACCTTCATTGATGGAGTTCTGTCACCAGAATGAAATGGACAATGTGCAAATCCAGCTCTATTGACCTGAATACCATACTGCCTGAACAGTTCAGCCATCGGCAGGCTGCGTTTGATCTCCTCGCTCGTCATATTCGCCTCTTGTTAGTCTCTCTTTCATATCCCGATATAAGATCTCTTTTATGAGTTCTCCGGAAGTCTCAGCTTTACAGAATACCGGCGTCATGTCATACCGGACCGACCACGCGATCAGGGACGCCATGAACGCGGAAGGGTTGTATTTGCTTCTGTATCTGTGTCTGATAATGGCCTCATAAGATCCCTCTTCTACCAGAAGATAGACCTTTGCCCCTGCAGCCCTTGCCCGTTCGAATTCCCGGCGGAACCGATCCCGCCCGCGAGTAAAGCACATTGCTAATTCATCGAGTGATTGCTTTCGCTCTATCGCGCATGGCGGGTTGATTGGTTCTTCTGGTTGATGCAATCGCGATCCGTCCGGGAATGTCACATTGCAGGCGTAGTCACAGTATTCGAGTTTGTCACGTTCAACAGGTACTCCCATAGATTTGTACCGTTTCCGCGCCTGCCCTGTTTCATGTTCCCGAGTGTCATATATCACGCTGAAACTTTTCAGAGTCTCATCTATCTCGAATGGTGTCATGCAAATGGCAGCTCTTCTTCGATGCCTTCAGGGATATTCATGAAGTCTTCCGTGCCGGATCCGCCAGTCGGTTGCCCTGAAGGTGTCTTCAGTTTGTCCTGCGGCATCTGTCCGGCCTTGCCCTGCCTGACATCCTCAGCAACACAAGTCCAATTCATGCGAGTGTGATCGTAGATCTTGCCGTTATATTCGCTCTGCTCGATCCTGAACTTGCCGCCAATCAGCTTATTCTTCAGCGTTGCGAGATCTCCGTTAAACCTGAAACCGTTGTTGCTATCTTCCAGATCTGCAAAGAAGCTGTTCCAGTTCGTCCAGACATAATCCTTAGAGTTATCATTGGGGACATTCAGATTGAAGTATCCATCAATAGGCCACTTCCGATCCTCACTCTTATTGTTGTCATAGATCTTCTGGAAGAAACCGGCATACTCACCTTCGGCGATGTCGATCCCCAGCTTCAGGTACTTGTCCTTTGACGGCCATTCGTCTTCCCGGGCGTACAGGATCTTGACCACATACGCCCCTTTCGGGAGCTGCTCGAATGATTTGCGGCGTTTGTTTTTGTCGTAGGTTGGTAAACTCATATAATTAACCCCTTTCTTTTATTTTTGCCTCGTTGACAGGTGTTTCGCCGTATTCGAATCTGGCTTGACGCGCCAGTGAATATGAATTGAATGTATTTCGATTAAATTCTTCTTGATCGGCTATAAAATCCTCCATCGTTCCGCCTTGTTCCATCCAATTTTTAAGACCTTTCTTGTAACGTAATTCTTCGTCTGAAACTGCTTTTATTCCTTTTTTTTGTTCGACTACATAATATTTACAGCCCTGATAATCAGCGCCTGATATATTTCCATTTAGTCCATTGCTATCGTATTTGTCATAAAAAAACCACCACCCCCAAACAACAGAATCAGCTTTCCAATATAGAATCGGGAAATGCCATAATCCCCCATCCGGACTTTTTCCTAATGGAATGTCTGAGAGAATAAGTATTTGCTTTATAGGCCCGCCCCACACAATTGCGTTTTCGCATTTATCCAATATTTCTTGAAGCCCCTGTTCTGTATCTCGTTTCACTTCCACATGTAAATCGAAATCTGGCAAATAGAAATCTGGAAGGTATGCTTTACCGTTTAATGCATAACCTTGAGGTTCGTATTCGTAACGTATCTCTGCATTGTCAAAAAACACAGCCCACCTAGCTTCCAATCGGCTTCGGAACCGATACCCGTTATAGAATGTCTCAATAGGTTTTATATCCATCTCAATCCCTCCGTCACGATCCTGCCAACGGTTTCATCCCATAGTATTCCC
>Ga0326514_10002453_pt1 | contig 11792 bp, 17 predicted proteins | sample 3_2548_0518_D_FD_203653 | JGI IMG/M metagenome (GOLD analysis project Ga0326514, IMG submission 203653) | Bovine rumen microbial communities from UC Davis, California, United States - 3_2548_0518 | ecosystem: Host-associated > Mammals > Digestive system > Stomach > Rumen | place: USA... | reverse complement strand
CAACCGCCAAACGCCGCTGGAAGCCGTTTTATAAGGCAAGCGGCGGCGGTGTGCCGAAAGTAATGATTGCACACGAATTGTGCAAGTAGGAGGTAACCATGAGCAAATCAAAAATCTATCGGGAAAACGGCTACTATTTTAACGCCAAGACCGGCGAGCAGTATCTTTGGCAGGACGATTCAACGGTAACGCGCCGCGCAATCCGGCACGGCGAGAAAAACCCGACCTTCGGTTACAAACTGCGCCGCTTCCTGCGCCGCCTTGTCAATACGGCGAACGCCAAGCTCGTGGAACTGCAAACCTATCCCTATCCGCACTTGTATCCCGAACAGAGCCTGTCAGCCGCTGAGGTGCCGTTTATCGGATTGGAGGAGTGAAAATGAGCACAAAGAAAAAGACCGCCGGGGCTGCCACCCCGAACGGTCAAAAAGAAAATAACGCTAATAAAATTATAGCCGTTCCGCTCGATGTTGTCAATATGTCGGATGAAGAAATCATCACGGCGGCGGTCGGCAGGCTCGAACGCGAGAACAAGGAAGCCAAATATGACCGTTACGGCGGCGTGCTGCATGCGCCGGTGTGTGCGGCGCTGAGCGAGTTCTGCCGCCAGAACGCCGAATTTGCGCAGGCTGTGTGCCAGTCGGACAAGCACTTCGGCGACTGTGTGAAGGCGGTAGCCAGGGGCGTCACGACAACACTGTCCGACCTTGAAGCCTACACCCGCGCCGTGCAGTTTTATTTTGCAGGTGCGACCATCAGCTTCAAAATGCTGATCGACGTCGGCGACGGTGTTCTGTGCGACAGAACACCCGAGCAGCCAAAGTCACCGCTTGCCATCTCGCTGGATAATCTTCTGGACTGGTGACGGCTATGAAGCAACAGCGAAAAATAGATTTGCTCCACTGCTTTCCCGTTTTGCCCGGCGCGATCGCGGAGCAGATGCAGGGGCGCGGCGCGTTGAATTTCTGCGTGTTTCTCACCTACGGACACGAGCTGTTTGTGCGGTGCTATCACCGTTACACCAACGGCACAATCGCCGAGCGGCAGCGCTACGTGTTCGCCAAGGACGGCGCGGTGCGGTACATTCTCGACGGCTACAGCGAAACAAAGTGGCGTGTCGCATCCGAATTTAAGGAGCCGCGCTTTGCCGCAAAGGGCTATCCCTACGGCTTTGACAACACCTATTGCATTCTCAACGCCGACGCGCTCAAAGAGTCCGACATGAAATACAGCGGCGTAAATAAATATAACTTTTACTGCCCGATGTTGTATCTCCGGCTTTACGTCAGACATCCGAACGTCGAGTATCTGCTCAAATCCGGCTACCGTCACCTGATTGAAGAAAATCAGAATTCTTACTATTCCTACATCACATCGGTCAAGATCAATTGGCGTGTCAACCTCAAAAGCAATAATCTGCTGAAAATGCTCGGTCTGAACCGCGAGGAGTTCAAGCTTTTAAAGGGCTGGGAAAAGCGGTATGACAACTATCTGTATTACCGCGAAGCCTTTCCGCAGTATAAGCCGCCAGAGGTGATGGAGATCGTTAAAGCCTACGGCTATGAGCGCGGCACGCTGGATAGTCACACCGCATACACCGGCTTGAAGCCGCTGCGTATCGCGCGGTATCTCAACGAGCAGCAGATCGAACCGAGGCTGTACGGCGACTACCTCGACCAGTGCCGTCAGCTGGGGTATAACCTGCGGGACACGGCGATCAGCCTGCCGCACGATTTCCACACCATGCACGCGCGGCTGTCGCAGCTGACAAAAATCAAGGCGGACGAAAAAACGCGCCGTGCATTTGCGGAGAATATGCAAAAGCGCGCGCGGCTTGCCTATGCCGAGCAGGAGCTGTTTGTCCGTCAGCCAACGAGTATAGAGGAAATTGCGCATGAGGGCAAGGTGTTGGCACACTGCGTCGGCGGTTATGCCGAGCGACACGCCAAGGGCGTCACCACCATTTTATTTATCCGCAAAGCAGCCGAGCCGGACAAGCCCTTTTTCACCGTGGAGGTGGACAACAGCGGCATCATCCGCCAATGCTACGGCGACCATAACACGCCTGCGACCGCCGAAATCGAGGCGTTCCGTAAGCGCTATCAACACTATTTAACGGAGGTTTTTGAAAATGAAAAACGAACTGAGCGCAAGCTACAGCAAAGCGCTTGAACTGCACAACAAAATCCTGGTCTCGGCGCAGCTCGCGCAGAACAACCTGTGGGAGATGTGCGCCGGATTGAAAGAAATGCGCGACGGCAAGCTCTACAAGGAGCTGGGCTATCAGAATTTTGAGGAATATTGCGGCGCGGAGTTTAATATGAGCCGCAGAAACGCTTATTATTATATTTCGATTATGGAAAATATGAGCGAGAAAAATGTGAAAACGTTTTCACAAATGGGCAAATCGAAATTGTTTCTTCTCTCAACTCTTTCCGAGCCCGAGCAGGAAAAGCTCACCGCCGAAAACGACGTGGAGAGCATGACGGTCAGGCAGCTGGAGGCGGAGGTCAAGGCGCTCAAAGCCGACAAAGCCAAGCTGGAAAAGGACAGGGACGACACGGCGTTTCAGCTCGAGCTGACACAGCAGGAGATGAAGCACTTAAAGACAGAAAACAAGGCGCGTCAGACCACCATTGACGAGCAGGCGGAATACATCCGGGAAATGGAGTCGCGTCCCGTTGAGGTCGCGGTCGCCGAGCCGAGCGAGGACGTGCGGCAGCTAAAGCTGACGATCAAAAATCTGGAGCGCACCACCGACGAACAGCTCGCCGCGGTGCAGGAGGAACACCTTGCCGCCGAACGCCGCCTGCGTCAAGACCATGCAAAGGAGCTGGAAAGCAAGCTGACCGAGCAGGCGCAGGCATACGAGCAAAAGCTTGCCGAAGTCGCGCAGGCTGCCGGCGACGACAAGCAGGTGTTCAAGGCGTATTTTACAGCGGCATATGACGCCTTTAACCGTATGCTCGCATTCGCCGAGAAATCGTCCGACAAGCTGTTTTTTCAGCTCAAAATCACCAACCTGCTCAACACGCTGACAACAGCCAACAAGAATATGTGAGGTGCAAAATGGAACTCTACGAATTGTCCGCCACCTTCGCCGACCTGTTTGACCAATTCGACGAAATCAACAGTTACACACCCGACACCGACACCGACGGCAACTATATCGGCGACGACGGCGAGATCATCACCGACCTCGAAGCCCTGCGCGAGAGCTACCGCCAAGCGTGGTTTGACACGCTGACCGCGCTCGAGGGCGAATTTGACAGCAAGGCGGAAAACATTGCCGTCTACATCAAAAACATGAGCGCCGAGGTCAAAGCGCTCAAAGCCGAGGAGGACGCGCTCAAGCGTCGGCGCTTGGCGTTTGAAAAAAGCGTGGAGCGCATGAAGGCTTATCTGCTCGGCAGCATGCACGCCGTCGGCAGGCTCAAAATCGACATGCCGCGTGCGCGGCTCAGTATCCGCAAAAACGCCGAGAGCCTTGTGGTAGACGACGATTCGCGTTTTATCGAGTGGGCGCAAGCACATAACAACGATCTGCTCAAATATGCGCCGCCGGAGATCCGCAAGACCGACGCAAAAAAGCTGGTGCAGGCAGGCGAACGGCTTCCCTTTGTCCACCTGACGCGCACCGAATCATTGACAATAAAGTAAGGAAGACAGTATGAGCGTATTGTTTGAAAAAGTCACGCGCGCCAAGTCCAAGGCGCGTATCGCCATCACGGGACCGAGCGGCGCGGGCAAAACGCTGTCCGCGCTTTATCTCGCCTTTGGTCTGACAGGCGACTGGGACCGGATCGCGCTGATCGACACGGAGCACGAACGCGGACGGTTCTATGCCAACCGCGAGGATTTTCACACCGGCGCTTTTCTCTATGCGCCGATGCAGCCGCCCTATTCTCCCGACAAATATATCGACTACGTGCGTTCGGCGGCACAGGCGGTCGGCGAGGACGGCGTGATCATCGTAGACAGCTTTTCGCACGCATGGGACAACGACGGCGGCGTGCTCGCCATCAAGTCCGAGATCGCCAAGCGGCAGGGCAAAAACGACTATACCGCATGGGACGAAGCCGGAAAGATTCAAAACAATCTGGTCAATACGATCCTGTCGGCGCCGTGCCACACCATCATCACCATGCGCGTCAAGATGGCTTATGCCATGGAGGTCAACGAGCGCGGCAAGACGGTGCCGGTCAAAATCGGGCTTGCGCCGGTGCAGCGCGACAACACCGAATATGAATTTGACATGGTGTTTCAGCTTGACCGGCAGCATACGGCGGCGCTGAGCAAGGACACGACCTTTCTCGACGACTGGTCGGGCGTGATCACGCCGCAGCTGGGCGAGCGCTTGGGAAAATGGCTGTCCAAGGGCGAGGAGCTGCCGCGCTGCGCGGACTGCGGTCAGGTGATTATGAGCGACGGCAGGCGCACCGTGGCGCAGATCGTGGACGGTACCGCCCAAAACTACGGCAGACAGCTCTGTATGCGCTGTGTTGCCAAGCTGATTAACGAGAGGAAGCGAGCGGCAAATGAACCTGCGTCCGTATCAAAATGAGCTGGTTGAGCAGGTGCGCGGCGCATGGCGCGAGGGCTTCAAGGCGCCGTGCATTGTCCTCGGCTGCGGCGGCGGAAAATCCTGCATTGTCGCCGAGATCGCGCGGCGTACAACCTGGAACGGAAAGCGCGTGCTGTTTTTGGTACACCGACGGGAGCTGGTTGACCAGATTTTCAGGACATTTGTGTGCTGGGGCGTGCTGATGGATTTGTGTACCGTCGGCATGGTGCAGACGATAACGCGCCGTCTGAAAAAGCTGCCGCGTCCGGCGCTCATCATCACCGACGAGAACCACCACAGCATGGCGCAGAGCTACAAGCGGATCTATGATTATTATGCCGACGTGCCGCGCGTCGGCGTGACCGCAACGCCCGTGCGGCTGAACGGCGACGGCTTGGGCGACGTCAACGACAAGCTGATTATCGGCAAATCCACCAAATGGCTGATAGACAATCACTATCTCGCTCCCTACGATTACTACGCGCCGTCGGTCGCCGACCTGACAGGACTGCATACCCGAATGGGTGAATATGTGCGCGAGGACATCGAAAAGGCGATGATAAACAACACCGTGTTCGGCGACGTGGTGCATTATTACCGCAAGCTGGCAAACGGCAAAAAAGCGGTTTGCTACTGCGCCTCTATCCGTCACAGCGAAGCGACGGCGGCAGCGTTTCGGGACGCCGGAATCCCGGCGGCGCATATCGACGGCAGCACACCCAAGGCGGAGCGCGACCGCATTATCAAGGCGTTCCGCGACGGTGAGGTGACGATCCTCTGCAACGTCGATTTGATCAGCGAGGGGTTTGACGTGCCGGACTGCGCGTGTGCGATTCTGCTCAGACCGACGCACAGCCTGACGCTCTATATCCAGCAGGCAATGCGCTGCATGCGCTACCGCGACGGCAAGCGCGCGGTGATCATCGACCACGCAGGCAACTACGCGCGGCACGGCATGCCCGACGACGACCGCACGTGGACGCTCGAAAAGAAAAAGCGTCGCAGCTTCAAAAAGGCGGAGGACGAGCAGGCGGAACGGGTGCGGCAGTGCCCCGAATGCTTTTTTACCTTTTCCGCAGAAGCGCATAAAAGCCGCTGTCCGCACTGCGGCTATGTGTTCCCCAAGCGCGAGCGCACGGTAGAGGTTGACGCCGTCGCCAAGCTGATCAAGGTGGAGGGCTTCCGTCTCCGCTACGGCGACACGCCCGAAGCCTGCGGCAGCTATTCCGAGCTGCTCGATTACGCCAAGGCGCACGGCTACAAGCCCGGGTGGGCGTATTTTCAGGCACGAAAAAGAGGGTTTATCGCATGACCGATGAGCATAGCATTCAAAACCAAATCCGCGCCGCCGCGACCGGCTGCGTGCTGTTTCGCACCAACGCAGGCGACTTTTGGCAGGGCGAGGTGGTCTATTCAAATGAGTTCAAGCAAAATGTGCTGATTCACATCCGCAAAATAGAGGGGCTGCCGGAGGGCTATTCCGATTTGTCGGGCGTGCGCCTTGCAGACGGCAGGGCGGTGTTTATCGAGGTAAAAACCAAGAGCGGCAGACCCACCGCAAAGCAGAAGCAGTTTATCGAAAAAATGCGCGAATACGGCGCGATAGCCGGTGTGTGCCGCAGCGCCGCCGACGCGATCGAATTAACGAAAGGAACATAAAACAATGGGATTTAAAAACGATTTTTCACAGGCAACACAAAGCGACGGACTCAAGCCCGAGGGCGACTATGAGGTGATCGTCGCAAAAATAGAGGAGCGTGTCACGCCGAACGGAAAAACAGGCTTGAACCTGAGCATGGTCATCCGCAACGACGTGGAGCAGCCCTACAAAAACGGATTTCTTTTTCACACACTCTGGAAGCGCAGGGAGCCGACGGCGGCGGACATGCAGGTGAACGGCTACGGCTTCGGTCAGATGATGGCGCTCGGTCAGGCGGCGCGTCTGCCCGACGGCAAGGATTACGCCGACCTCGGCGAGTTTCTCGGCGATATTGCCCAAAAGCCGCTGCGCGTCACCGTCCGGCACGAAACCTATCAAAACGTCAAGCGCGAGCGCGTCAGCTTTCTTCAGGCAACGCAGTTTCCCGAGGTGCGCCATGTGTTCAGGAAGCAGGCAAGCGCGGACGCTTACGCTGCGCCTGCTCCCCAAGTCAACTACGCGGCAGACAGGCGCTCCGGCTATACTTCGGCGCCGTCTTTGACAGACGATGATATTCCGTTCTAAAAAAATATCCGAAAATTGTATAGTTGCATGCAATTTTCCGTGATTTTTCAGGTATAGTAGGAGGACTTTTTCTCCTGCTATACTTTCTAAGGGGTGATGCATCATCATACAACGATATAATCAAATTCCGCAGGAGCTGAAAGCGCTGCCCAACTGGGTGTGCTGGCAGGCGATCCCCGACGAGCGTGCGCACAGCGGCGTAAAAAAGGTGCCGGTCAATCCCCAAACAGGGGGACAGGCTATGTCCAACAATCCGCAGACATGGACGGACTTTGACGCCGCCGTCCGCGCTTCCGGCAAATACAGCGGCTTGGGTTTTATGTTCGGCAACTGCGACTTTTTCGGCGTGGATATTGACGACCGCGAAAAAATTCTCAAAGCGTATCTCGGCGGCGACGAAAACAACATCTTCGGCGAGTTCATCAACACCCTGCAATCCTACGCGGAGCTGAGTCAGAGCAAGACCGGCATTCATATCATCTGCCGCGGACACCTGCCAAAGGGCAGGCGCAACAGCAAGCAGAACCGCGTGGAGATGTATGACAACGCGCGGTTCTTCGTGATGACGGGCGACCGCTGCTCGGCGCATACCGCAATAGCCGACTGCACCGAGCGCATCAAGCCGCTGCACGCCAAGTATCTCGGCAGCGGTCACGAGCCGGTTCCAAAGCCGCGCGTGCAGACAGCGCTCCAAACCGCAAACGATATTCTCAAAGCCGCCGCAGGCGCCAAAAACGGCGCGGCGTTCTCCGCACTCTACAGCGGCGATTTTTCCGCCTACGGCTCGCATTCCGAGGCGGACTTGGCGCTGTGCAATATGCTCGCGTTCTGGTGCGGCGGCGATGCCGGCAAAATCGACAGCCTGTTCCGTCAGTCGGGACTCATGCGCGACAAATGGGACAGAAAAACAGGCGCTTCCACCTACGGCGCCCTGACGATACAAAAGGCGATCGCAGGCTGCCGCGAGGTGTATGCACCGCCTGCGGAGGGCGGCTATTCGCTGACCATCGGGAACGGAGATACACCGCAGCCAAAGCCGAAGCTCTACACCTTTGACGACATGGGCAACGCCGAGCGGTTTGTCGATTTGTTCGGCGAGAACGTCCGCTACTGCTACACCGAAAAGAAGTGGTATTACTACAACACGCTCAAATGGTGCGCAGACAACGTAGGCGCCGCCGAGCGCATGGCAGACCGCGCCGTCAAAGCCATGAACGCCGAGGCAAAGGTCTATGCCCAAGCCGACGCCGACGAGGGCACCGAGATACAAAAGGCGTTTGAAAAGCACGTCAGGCAGAGCCGCTCCAACAAGAGCAAGCGCGCCATGCTCGCCGAGGTGCAGCACCATGTGCCGATTTTGCCCTCACAGATGGACAGATACCGCATGGCGCTCAACACGCCTGCCGGTGTGATTGACCTGAAAACAGGCGAGGTCAGCGCGCACAAGCCGGCATATTATCTGACCAAAATCACCTCGGTGGATTTCAGCAGCACTGCCGACTGTCCGCTCTGGCTGCGCTTTCTCGACGACATTTTCGGCGGCGACAAAGACCTCATTCGCTACGTGCAAAAGGCGGTCGGCTACAGCCTGACCGGCTCCACCGCCGAGCAGTGCGCGTTCTTTCTCTACGGCACCGGCAAAAACGGCAAATCTACCTTTCTTGACGTGCTGCGCGGCGTGTTCGGAGACTACGCGGCGAACATCCAGCCCGAGACCATCATGGTCAAGCCCAGCAGCAGCTCCGCGATCAACAGCGACATCGCGCGTCTCAAGGGCGCAAGGCTTGTCACGTCGGTGGAGCCGAACGAGGGCGTGCGCATCAACGAGGGCTTGCTCAAGCAGCTCACCGGCGACGACGCCGTGACCGCGCGCAAGCTCTATTCCGAGGAATTTGAATTCAAGCCGGAGTTCAAGCTCTGGATGGCGACCAATCACAAGCCGGTCATCCGCGGCACCGATACCGGCATTTGGCGGCGCATCCATATGATCCCGTTCACCGTCGCCATTCCCGACGACAAGGTGGACAAGCGCCTGCCGCACAAGCTCAAAGCCGAAATGACCGCGATCTTCAAGTGGTGCATCGACGGCTGTCTGCTCTGGCAAAAGGAGGGCTTGACCATGCCGCGCGCCGTCCTCGACATCGTGAGGGAGTACCGCAGAGAGATGGACGTGATTTCGTCATTCGTGGGCGACGAATGCGACGAGCGGGGCGCCGCTGCCGCTAAGACGCTCTATGCCGCCTACTGCAAATGGGCGGAGCGGAACAACGAATACTGCATGTCCAATACGAAGTTCGGCACGGAGCTTGCAAAGCGTTATGAAAAGGTCAGAACGAACAAGGGCGTCTATTACAACGGTATCTCTCTTGTTTCCGATTTAGAATAACAGTGTATAGTTGTGTAGGGTTGTAGGGTTTTTACAATTCTTCGTACGGAAATTTAAAATTCCAATATAGAAATATAAAGCCTGTAAGGGGTTTTACAAAAATGCCTTAAACCCTACACGACCCTACACGGGAGCAAAATATGAAATACAATTTTACCGACAAGGATACGTTCGCAAGGCTGGAGGACAAGGCGATAGCCGGACAGCTCGATTACAGCGCCTTTCCGCCTGCGGAGTACCGCTATTTTTCACAGCTGGCAAAGCTGGGCTGGCTGAACCGGCATAAGGGCTGGACAGCCGAACTGTGCAGGCTAAAGCAGGAGGAGCACCGCAAGGCTTATTTTGCCGCCGTTGCCGAGCGCGACGAATGGCTGAATCACCGCAGGGACGTCAACCGCCGCCTCATCCGCACAACGGAGCTGAGCCGCCGTCTGAACTTCGCCAAAACGCGCCGCGAAGCCCTGCCTCTCGCGCTGAAGCTGATAGAAGCCCTCGTCGAGGAGCCCGACCTTGCCGAGCGGATCATGCACAATTTAAAGGAGGAATACGAATGATTTTGATTATTATCGGCTGCCTGATGATCGGTGCAGCTATCGGATTTATCACCGCGGCACTGCTGCACGCCGGCGCCGATCACAGAGGAGAGCAGCCGCACCGAGAGCCGACCAAGCTGCTGACCGTCGGCTGCTCGGTAAAATATCACGGTCGCGTTTGGGAGGTCAAGCGGTTTATGACTGATTCTGAGAATCAAACCATCGCCGTATTGGAGAGCAAAGGCGACGGTGAGATCATACTCAGGCGCACGATGGCGCCGGTAGAGGAGTTGGAGGAGGTTGAAAAAAATGCCTGAAATGACCATCGAAGCCGCCATGATCGAGCTCAACCGCCTGAAAACAGAGGAGCGCATGGACATTGACCGCGAACGGATGACAGCGGCGATCCGGAAGCTGATTGACGCGGCGCAGTTTCGGATCAAGCGTGAGCCGATCAAAAAGGAATGTGAAGTGAAAACGACTTTTGGAATGATAGAGAGCGCGTATATGTGCTGCCCGAACTGCGAATGCGTGCCGTATGGGGTGTATAGTTTTTGCCCGCACTGCGGTCAAGCCCTTGATTGGAGTAGCCTATGAGTGCAGGGGTGTTTGTGGGCGTGCTGGGCTGGGTGATCGCCGGACTGCTGGCGGCGTTTTTGGCGGTGCTAACGGTCGGCATGCTCGCCGGAAGCCGCCGCACCAGCAGGGCGTGCCGGGTGCAGAACGTGTGTGTGTTCTTGGCGCGGCTGCTGCTGGTGTTCTGCGCGATCGTCGGCGCGGCGCTGTTTGCCGGTGTGGGGCTGTGGTTTTTGATAAGCTAACAAATTATTGCGGCAACTGCGGTCAAGCGCTGGACTGGAATTAGCCCACAACAGCACCGCACGGCTGTTAAAAAAACTCATATACACATTTAATTTCTTAATTTCTAAAAAATAATCGCCCTCGGTGCGGCGAGGGTGGGAGGTGTCAGACATGCAATTTGATTCAGATATGATAATTGAACAGATCATAAAGTATTTTCGTTTGATTGACGTTGGAGCAAAAGCAAATCCTAAAGTAGCAAACTTGGCATATAATGCAAAAAAAGAAGAAGGTAAGGGATAAGAACATAAAAAGGCTTTACAGAATAGGCTGTTTAATTGAGAAGCAAAAGAAAAAATAAGAGGTGACAGTATGATAAAACTTCATTTCGGGCGGATCTTCAAAATCCCTTTTCGCCTGCGCCAGCGCGTTGCTTTTATCGGTGAAAACAGCGAGTTGACGGACGGTATTGTTGACAGCATTGATATTAATTTCCTCCACAGCGGCAAAGCAGTTGATATTGATTTTATCGTGCATCCGATAATCAACGGGATAGAGAGCGACACAGCGGAATTTTTCTCGGACTATGAAGTCAATAGACGAATTTTCGCAAGCAGGCGCAAGGGAAAGAAGTTTTTGAATGAGCGGAAATCATAGAAATAAAGATTTTACATTCGCACAACGGCTGGAACAAATCATGGTCGAGCGGCAGTTGTATCCGCGTGATGTTCAGAGATTAACCGGCGTTCATCGGCAGAACATCTATCAATACATCCAAGGCGTCAAGCAGCCGACAGCCTTTAATGTTAAGCGGATCGCCAAGGGGCTTCATGTCAGCGCGGACTGGCTGTTGGGAATTAAATAAAAGTGTAACCCGTTGGTTCACAAAATTGGTTTAAAGTGGTAGTTGAAAAAGACTATCACTTTATTTTTATACCATGAAACCGTTTGCAGTCAAGTTTTACAAATCCCAGCGCTGGCAGGATTGCCGGCTTGCCTATTTCAAATATCAAAACGGCATTTGTGAACGATGCGGACAAGCCGGCAAGATAGTTCACCACAAAGTGCATTTGACTGCACGAAACATTCACGATCCGCGCATCACGCTCGGCTTTGACAACTTGGAGCTGTTGTGTCAGGACTGCCACAACAAGGAGCATGCAGACGATATGCGGTCAGGAAAAGACAAAAAGAAAAAGCCAAAGCGCAATCCACGCTACAGCATAGACGACGAAGGAAACATACTCCCCCCGGTCAGAAATTAAAGCACCCCCGACAGATGAC
>Ga0326514_10002451_pt1 | contig 11798 bp, 8 predicted proteins | sample 3_2548_0518_D_FD_203653 | JGI IMG/M metagenome (GOLD analysis project Ga0326514, IMG submission 203653) | Bovine rumen microbial communities from UC Davis, California, United States - 3_2548_0518 | ecosystem: Host-associated > Mammals > Digestive system > Stomach > Rumen | place: USA: California... | reverse complement strand
GGAAAATGCCGGCAAGATCCGTCCAATCCTTTCAAAACTATTCGCCATCAAGCCGGATCTCAACGAAGCTTTTGCTCTGAGCGCAGCCCGGGAACGGAACACCGCTGCGGAGCGGATCCTGAAAATGGGGACGGAAAACCTGTTTCTCAGTCAAGGTGCCAACGGCATGTATGCTGTCAATCAGGACGGTCAGAGCACTCAGGTTCCCTGCAAACCCGCTTTTCTGGAAAACGCACTGGGCGTGGGAGACGCCATGAGCGCTGCCATGGTATGGGGATGCCTGAACGGTCTGTCCCTGTCACAGACCGCAGAAGCTGCCATGCGAGCGGCATCCATGACTGCCAGTAGCAAAGCTAACATCAATCCGGATCTTACCGCAGCAAAGCTGCGTTAAACTAAATCGAATCGAGGAATAAGAACTATGAGAGCTGTAGTAACACGGGTAACGGAAGCATCCGTCGTAATTGAAGGGAAGACCGTTGGAAGCATTCAGAAAGGCTTTCTGGTCCTTCTGGGCGTTGCCCCGGAAGATACGGAAGCAGAAGCCATCCGTCTGGCGGATAAAGTCTGTGGATGCCGCGTCTTTGAAGATGAAAACGGCAAGATGAATCTGAATCTGGAAACTGCCGGAGGCGACCTGCTTATCATCTCCCAGTTTACATTATATGCAGATCTAAAGAGCCGACGTCCCGGTTTTTCCTATGCTGCCAAACCGGATGTTGCCATCCCGCTGTATGAGAAGTTCAAGGAAGAATGCCGCAACCGCGGTTTTCACGTGGAGTGCGGTGAATTCGGCGCCGACATGAAAGTTTCCTCCGTCAACGACGGACCGGTAACTCTGCTGTTCGATACCGCAACTCTTTGATGCAATCAAGAAATCCCGGACGTCAGTTCTGACGCCTGGGATTTCCAATGGAGAGTAGAAAAGAAAAAGGGAAAATGAAAACGTTTGTGCTGTCCTTTGACGATTCTTATTCTACATCCGCAACTTAATACAAACTTAATATCTGAAAAAAAGAGCTGCGGTTTGCCCGCAGCTCTGATGGTACATGCAGCCAGCCTTCCGAGTAATTACTTGTGAACTACTCAGCCATGAATGACTGAGCTTCTTGCTTCAACGCTACACCTTGCCGATAAGAACGTATTCCCACCGGTAGCGGATGTGGGCTCCACAAGCGTTATGGGTTCGGCCAGTTCCTGACCTACCTTTGCGGGATATTATCCCGCAAGAAATTGTCGAATTCCTTCTTCTTTGATGTTGATCGCTGCATTGACATCCCGGTCATGTTCTGCCTTGCAGTCGCAGCATACCCAGCTTCGGATGGTAAGATCCTTCAATTCCGGATGAACACTTCCGCAGCAGGAACATGTCTGCGATGACGGGTACCATTTGTCGATGCGTACGTAGGCCTTTCCGCGATCTGCCAATTTGTAGCTCAGCATATTGCAGAACATGCCATATCCATTGTCCATCGTTGCCTTTCCGTTCCCAAAGCCTTTATTGGACATTGCCTTCATATCCAGATCCTCTACACAGACCATATCGTACTGATTGGTTATCTCAGTGGAGATCTTATGCAAGTAATCTTTCCTCTGATTGGCTATATGGACATGTTCTTTGCCGATCTTGCGGCACGCTTTCTTATAATTATTGCTTCCGGGCTGTTTGTGCCGCAATTTCCTCTGGGCTTTTTTCAGACGTTTCTGCCCCTTGCGATAATACTTAGGTGATCCACACTGGTTTCCTTCCGAATCGGTATACAGTCCGTCGGATTTATAGTCCAGCCCGATCGCATTGTTTTCCGGATGCTCAACAGGAACAATGGCATCCTTATATTCAAACAGAACAGAGCAATAATAATCGCCTTTGGAATCTCTGGAAACCGTGGCCGCTTTCAGTATCCAATCTTCACACGGAAGCCGATGCAGTTTTGCTCTTACCAGTCCAATCTTTGGAAGACGGATCGTATTGTGTTCGGGATCGATCGCCACAGTTCCGTTCTGGTTGTTTGTTGTATACGAATTGCGGCTTCGTTTTCTGGATTTGAATTTTGGATGTCCCGTTCCTTTGACGGTAAAAAAGCGGTGATAAGCTTCCTGCAAATCCAACTGTACATTGGCAAGAGCCAGAGAATCTACTTCCTTCAGATATGGATATTCGTTTTTATACATGGCCGGGGTGGGTTTGATCACCGTCTTATCCTTCTGATAGGCTGCTTCCCGGTCTGCCAGCATCAGATTCCATATTTTTCGGCAGCAGCCAAAGGTTTTTGCAAACAGCTGCTTCTGTTCCTCAGAAGGATATATTCGATATTGAATCGCTCTATTCATATCCATCAGTCCTCTGCATTCCGCAATATCTAACCGTTACCTATACGGTAATTCTATTGCTTTTTGCAGATTCATGCAATGAACTTGTAGTTCAAAACGTTAGGGCGCTTTCATCTCACACATGAATGAACGAGAATTCCCGCGCCTTTTTAAAGGAAGATCGTTTATCATGGTAGCGGAAATCATTATAGAAAAAAGACAGAAAAAATAAGGAGATCCGCCGGTCGGCCGCCGCCTGCATTCAATTGTCGAGAGTTAGTTTCATAAATTATGATTAGCTCTAACTAACTCTATCTCTACTTTACCATATTTCTCTTAAATTGCAAGCTTTTTTTCAGGAAAGATTGGATCTATACTCATGAAATGCTTTCAGCATATGAGCAAATTCTCCCCGCGTCATGTTTTCCAGCGGCTCCAGCCGGTCTTTCCGTCCTGTGATGAGGTGATTTCCCAGTGCCCATTTCATGGGCTTGACCGCGTAGCGCGTGATATCCGAACGGTCGGTATAGTTCTTCAGACTTCCCCTGGCCTTCACATCGAATTCTTCGTATTTTGCATAGCGGTAGAGCATGGCAGCCACCTGCTGCCGGATAATCGGCTCACTGGGTTTGAATTTTCCGCTCTTGTATCCGGAAACCAGGCCGCTGGAAGACGCCCACTGAATGGCGGTGACCAGATCCGCATCGTCCTCCGGGAGATCGATGAATTCATCCTTGTGTTCCGGTTCCGGTTTTCCTGCCATTGCCCACAGAGCTTTCACCACGACACCGCGGGTCACACTCATCTCCGGATAGAATTTTTCCGCGGTACCGCCTTCCATATAACTGCGCTTTGCACAGAAGTTCACTGCGGCGACATCGTTTTCATCCACATCGAGGAAGATGGATTTTTCATCGGTCTTCTGCTTTTTGAAGTTGGAGTTGTATTTCGCACTGTCACTCTTCAGATAATTTTTGGAATTGAAATAGTTGCTTCGGAGGGTATCCATGGATGCCTGGCTCCTCTGCGCGACCTCTTGACAGGTCGCCCGGATCTCTTCCGTCATTTCTCCGTCATTGGAGTTTGTATAATAGGTCGTTCCGTCGTACCACTTGTTGTTGGGGAATATGACGGTACCTCCCGCATCGCCGAAAATGTCATCGCCGGCATAGTAGGCACGGTCTGCCGGAAGATTGAACATATTGGCAATGGTGGGGACCATGTCCAGCGATGAGCAGATCTTGGAGACGGTCTTCTTTTCCAGCCCTCCGCCGATCATCATGCACGGAGTCCGGTACAGATCTGCAGATTTTGCTTCCGCTCCCTTGATCTTCCGCAAAAACTTACGATCTGTCATATACTTTCCGTAGTGATCCGCATAGAACACCACCACGGTGTCCTCCAGCAGATCATCTTCTTCCAGACGGTCCATCAGTTCTCCCACAAACTCATCCGCTTCCATGGCATGGGCAATGGCGTAGGTGTACTCCTTCATATTGTCTTCAGAACCTTCCACCTTGTTTTTCCGAATCGCCGTTTCCGCTGCCGACATATGCGGATCCGATATGTTGCTGAGGTCTTCGGAATACGGTCCATGTCCGGAATAGGTGATCAGAAAACTGAAAAACGGATCCTCGCTGACCATTTTGTCATAGCCGCCGATCATCTGGCTGTCCATCATATAATCTGCCATGTTCATGGCGTACATATTGTTATAGGATTCAAATCCCAGATTGGGATGAATGGAGCCCCGGCTGTAGATCTTCCCGCTGGCAGAGTGGAAGGAATTTGCCGTATATCCGCAGTCGCGGAACTGGTGGGCCAGACTCAGCGGAAAGGCATGAGTGGAATAGGCATTGCTGCTGATCCCCTCTTTGGCCGGAATCAGACCCGTCTGGGTCAGGATCTCCGTATTGAATGTCGCCGCTGAAAGAAACAGAGGGGTATAGAAGTTTTTGAAATTAACTCCTTCCTGCTGTATCCGATACAGGTTCGGTGTGTAGTCCTCGGTGATCATCCAGCTGTCCATGGATTCCATCATCACCATGATCAGGTTCTTCCCTTCCATGGCTCCAGTCATCTCATTTTCGCCGCTGATCTCCGTAGCCCGTTTCTCATAGAAACGGTCCAGCTCCGATGCATCGATTCCGTCGGTATCATTTCCCAGTGCCACCTGCGCATTGCGGTAAGTATACTGATACAGACCCGCCATCATCAGACAGCGGTTGGAATCCGAAAAAAGCCGATAGGCCTCTGCATCGGTCTCGCTGTCATAGATCTTATCCCAGGACATGTGATCGTCATCCGGCAGCATGTTTTCATGCTCCTGGTGGATGGCAAACAGAGCACCTCCCGCCAACAGCAGAAAGATCAGCGGACGGATCCATTTCATGTTTCCTTCAGCTGCTCGCTTTCGAGCAGAACAGCAAGCCATGATCATCAGAAACAGAGACAGTATCAGAGTCCCGATCAGAGGAAGATTCATTCCGATATAGTCCCAGCTGAAAAACCGAGCGCCGTCTCCGGCAAAATTCATATCGGCAAAACTGAAGAAGTTTCCAAAGATCCCGTACATGACTCCATGGACCATCGCCAGGACCACAAACAGCACATCTGTCAGGATCATTCCAATCCTTCGAAGGATCACCGGCAGCAGCATCAGCACAGATGTGATCAACACTGCCCATGCACTGGTGAACACCATCGTCCCTGTCGAGAACACTGGAGTAGAGGATACTTCCTGAAAGATGGTACGGAACAGAAGATCCAGAGAGACAAGGCTGGCAAAAAACAGCACGGGACTGATCCAGCCCGGAACTTTTCGGGGCGACCGACTTTTATTCCTGCGATTGGACCGTCGCACATGGAAGAATCTCTTCCCTGCGATTCCTTTTTCCGCCTTACGGACTCTCTTTTCAGAAGGAGCGGATGCCGAAACGGCCGCTGCCCGGACGGGATTGTTCATCACCTGTCTACGAGCGGCGGCTTTTTTCTTTTGTGCAGTGGTTTTTCTCTTTTTCGGTTTCCTGGACATGATACTCTCTTCTATTTTTTTGATGCTTTGATGATACCATGGGGGTTTTTTAATTGCAATAAAGCACCGGGCAAAGAAAACCTCCTGTCTTTCGACAGGAGGCATTTGCTGTTCATTGGATTATTTCGCGTGTTTTCCGCTGCTGCCTTCAAAAGATTCCAGCAGGCCCTGATACAGATAGGTCAGCGCAAAGCCCAGAAGCACGCCGCCGCAGATATCTGTGAACCAGTGTACTCCGGAGAGGATCCGCCCCACGATGAGGATTACCAGCAGTGCGTAGAATACATAGATGACAATCTGTTTGGTCTGTCCTTCCGGCAGACGCCGGCGCACCTGAATGATAGCTGTTGCAAACACAACAATGGCCAGCACCGTATGGGAGGACGGGAAGGATGCTTCCATCGTCTCCTCCAGCAAGACAGGACGGTAATTGACGACAACAGCATTAAAGAACAGATAAAGCAGGATGGTGATCACATAGACCACACCAAGCAGCACGATATCCGCATCCACTGCTCCGATGCTTTTTCTCTTAATGAGCTGATACACTCCCAGCAGAGCAAATGCCAGTGCCACTACCAGAGCAAGGATGCCCAAAAACTGAGTCAGCTTGTACCAGAAAGGATGATAACCGATCTTGTAGAACAATCCGTTCAATGCTGCAAATCCAACTTTTGTATAGTTGGGGCCGATATGACGGACGTCGATGATCTTCACCAGCAGAAGCAGCAGGACAAATGCTGCACAAAGGATTCCGCTGATCTGCAGGCTTCTGTTTTTATTGCCGATTCTAGCCATAATGTTCTCCTTTGGTTTTTCAAATCCCTCTCCCGGAACCGGCAGAAGGATGTTACGATCTTCTCTTAAAAGTAAACCATTATTTTCATGTAAATGCAAGTGGGAATTCCATATCTTGTGTTCTGAGGACCCCTTCCCCATGAAAAAACACAAGAACGCCGGAGCCAAGGAAAATGATGGAGGCCGGAATGAATCCCGGCCTCCCGATTGGTCTCTGTTATCAGTGCGGAAGAGGATATGGATTGGAGGAATAGTTTGGATCCATGGTCCTGAGCCAGGCCATTCCCACTTCCGGATAGTGCGCATTGGCAATACTGGTCAGATGAGTAAGAAGCGTTACCGTAAGATCCGGATCTGTTATGAGGAGTCCTCCGATCAGTTTTACTGCCCCGTTAATGAACTTCGACAGTGTTACGGGATCCAGCGCGTTAACTTCCGCATCATTGAGGCTCTGTACAATCACATCGCTGATTACAGTACGTAAGCCGTTTTCATCCCATGGGTTTTGCACCGCCTCCGCAAATTGCGCTGCAGTATTCTGTTCCTGAATATTCTTTTCCAGCGCAGCAGCGAATCGCTCCACATCTCCCTCTTTGCCTGTAAGCAGCCGTTGTCCAAATACGATATGAAGCACTGTGCGGAATCCGTTCTGGTACTCATTAACATAATTATCTCTGGTCTTAACAGTATCCGTGACCATCTTGCTCACCAGTTTCCGTGCAAAGTCACCCTGGACCATGTTATTCCCTATGTCGTCCACGATAAAGCCGTTGGCCGGATCGAATTTCTTCATCTGAAAATCATCAATGATGTATTCTCCGGCATATTCCTTGCTTTCCAGCGCATTATAGAATCGGAGCATATCCGCACGCTGAGCGGAATAGTTTTCCATCGTGGCATCGGGATAGTAGTAATCGCGGCCGTAACGGGAAAATCCCAATTCCGACATAGCCACCAGTGGCACAACGTCATTGTAGTTTACAAAGTTCCATATGTTGTTGTAGCGTTCATTACGGGGATCATTTGACACATCGACACCCTGCGGCGGCTCGAAGAAATATGCATACAGATCTTCATAGCTGACGGTGATACCGGGCAGTGCATTTCCCCGGTCGATCTCACCGGCCATAATATTGCCGGTGGCTCCGCCACGACTGTATCCGGTAATCCACAGTTTTACGCGCCCGGTGATATGATGATCCTGAATATACTGTCTCAGAAACGCCATACAGTAATCCGCGCACTGCTGGAAGTCCGTGTGGTTGCCTGTCTTCCCCAAGGAGAAGTTGCCGGCCCATTCCGCTTCATAATTCCCGCCGCGAACAGCAACGGCCATCAGCGTATAGTCGGCGCCCTCAGGTCTCTTTACTGCCGCTGCAACAGCGATGGAGTCATCCGTCGGTTTTTGATGGAAGCTCTCACTGCAGCCATAGTCGGAATACCCCAATGCAGTCAGAAGATTTCTCACATGGCGGTCTTTATCCGAGTATTCCTCTGCGTCCATGGCATTAAACGCAGCTACAGCCATATTGATGGACGCGGAAGCAAGGCTTATGTCCGGCTGATTTCGGTCTGCAGAGGCTTTAAAGTAATCGTCGGTATAATAAATTGTACCGTTATAATCTTTTTCTTCGCAGTTGTACCGGAAGCTGTATGCTTTCGGATCCTGGGATCCGGTCCCGATGCCGTTCATCCATCTCCGATTAGGAATGGATGAGTTCTCGCCGAGTACCAGTTCCAGGTTTGCCGCTTCCACGCGAAGCTCTCCGTTCACGGTGCTGTTTTTGAATGTGATCTTTCCGTTGGTGGCACCCGGTGTCACCAGCACGGTATCCGCATTGCCATTGACCGTGGTGCCGGAAACGGTGATCAAAGTGATCCCGTTTTCCGCCGGTGTAACTACCGCATTCTCTTCGTTCACATACTGTGCAATGGCAGCGTTCAGGATGGTCACAGCCTGTGCTCTCGTCAGCGGCTGTTTCGGTTCAAACCGGTTTCCTCCGGTGCCCGCGATCATCTTCTGATTCTTCATGGCACGTACAAAGGGTCTCGCCCATTCGCTGATCTCCCACTGATCGAAAAACCCGGTTTCCGAACTACTCTCCTCAGGGATCATAAAGGCACGTGCGAAAATTACGGCCGCCTGTTCCCGGGTCACCATGGAAAGCGGTTCCGCGCCGGTATCGGTTCCTGCCAGAAAACCACTCGCAACACACCGCAGCATATACGGTGTATACCATTCTCCAGACGGAAGATCCGGATAGCGGTTGGATGCAGTCTGGCTGAGACAGAAGATCGTACTGATCATCGCGGCCAATTCTCCTCTGGTCAGCGCCTGATCCGGGCGGAACTGTCCATCCTCATAGCCGCCGATCACACCTGCGTTTTCCCACCGTGTGATGGCCTGCTCCGCCCAGTGGCCTTTCGTATCCGAAAAAGCCATTGCCGACGGGACCATAAGCGACAGAGCCATACTCAGGACTACCAGCATGACGGTCAGTTTCTTTTTCATGCTACTCCCCTCCTGCAGCATCTAATAAGAATATTGTATCTCTGCTCCCAGATTATAATTAACTCTTTATAGGTAACAACTGAGTTTTCCAACAAAAAAGTGTTCGCCACTGGGATTCTACTCCCATGGTTCTTCCATTTTCTGACTGTTTTTTCCTCTTTATCTTTATTTAGAAATATTTTCTCTCTTTAAATCGTTATCTTTTTAGGAATACTTTTGGAATAAAAGGAGTGTTAAAGTGAAAGAGTTTAAGAACAAAGTGGCCCTGATCACAGGCGCCGGAAACGGGTTTGGATTTGAATTTACCAAGGAGGCGACCCGCCGTGGGATGAAACTGATGCTTGCGGACATCGATGCCGCCGATCTGGAGCGCACCAAACAGTGGGTCCTGCAGCAGGGTGGAACCGTGGAAACGGAAGTGGCGGACCTGTCTCTGGAAGAAGATGCAGACCGTCTCGTACGCCGCACCATGGAGACCTACGGACAGATCGATCTTCTGATGAACAATGCCGGCATCGCATTTGGCGGTCTGGTCACGGATCTTCCCTCCAGAGAATGGGAGTGGATCTTCCACATCAACTGCATGAGCCATATCTATACCATGAAACGGGTCATCCCCATTATGGAAAAACAGGGGACTCCCTGCCACATTCTGAACGTCACTTCTCTGGCCGGACTTCTGACCATGGGCGACATGCCGTCCTACTATGCCACCAAGCACTTCTCCACCGCACTCGCGGAAAGTGTTTACTACGATCTGCAGCGCACCGGGATCGACAACATCAAAATGTCGGTCTTTTGCCCCAGCTATGTCCATACGGATCTGCATCATTATGAACGTCATCGTCCGGAACGCTACAAGATCCCGGCAGACGATCCGTACTATACCAGCGAAGCATATAAGAATGAACTGAAAAAGGCGGAGCACGTAATCACCACCGGCTCCCCGGTAGACACCGTCGGTCCGCTCGTTTTTGAAAATATCGAAAAAGAAAACTTCTATATTCAGATGCATCCCAACACCAAACCTTTGATCCGGCACCGTATGAAGGACATCCTGAAAGAACGCAATCCGGACTTCCGTTTCACCTACGACATCTCGGGTCTGGTAGAAGGAAGAGTCTCTCTCAAAAGCATCTGGTACGTTCTTACTCATCTTTGATCTCTCTGCCCATATGGATCCCGGTTCCTGTCTCTGCAGGAGCCGGGATTTCTTTCTTCCGCAGAAATTGTTTTTCTAGGCAATAGATGATAGAATATCTTCATTCTAGAAGAGGGAGAAACAACCATGGCAGATTACAATGAAGCAGTCGTTGCGGAACTGACAGGGAAACTGTCCGCATATGTAAAGATCCTGCCGGATCACACCGAGAGCACGACCTTCCGCCTGCTCCAGCATGTGACCGATGAAGAGGTAATCAATTCTCTCACGACCGACGATCTCATGGAGATCGATGATCGGTTTCACAAAGCAGTGGAAGAGATGGGCCATATCCTTGCATCGAACAAATTCAACGAACTGATTATCGCACTGAGTTTCAATACCCCGTTCATTCTGAAAATGGACCCCAACGAGCCGGAGGAGGAGCATGATCATCACCATGATCATGAGCATCATCACGGTTGCGGCTGCGAACATCACGATTGATAGACTGTCAGGAAAGGGATTATTATATCGATGGAAAACACTTCTCTGCGCTATGGTTTTGTAGGAGATGCCCGCCGTCTGGCGGAGATCCTTTCGGTAGCGAATAAGAACAATCTCACTCAGGGACTGACTCCGGAACGGGTCGCCAACACATTCAAGCAGTTAGGCACAGCCTTCATCAAGATTGGTCAGGTCCTGAGCCTTCATCCGGAGGTCCTTCCTCCCGAATACTGCGAAAAGCTGAAAGGTCTGCGCAACGATGTCCCCTCCATTAACGCATCCATGATCCGGGATATCATCTCGGAGGAATACGGCAGGCCCTGGAATACTGTTTTTTCCAAAATTTCCGGAATCCCGGAAGGATCTGCATCCATCGCTCAGGTCCATGAGGCCAGACTGCTGGACGGCACCCGTGTGGCCATCAAGGTCCAGCGGCCGGACAGCTATCAGATGATGGAACAGGATATCCGTCTTTTAAAGCGTGCTCTGAATGTATTGAAACTGAAAGAGCTGGAAGACAAAAAGTGGATCCTGGAAAATGCCATTGACGAGACCTGGCGGGTGGCCAAGGAAGAGATGGATTTTATCAAAGAAGCTGCCAACATCGAGAGAATGGCTAAGATCCTGGAGCCCATGGCTTTTGCCACCACCCCCGGGGTATATCATGAGTATACGACAAAAGATGTGCTGGTCATGGAGTTCATTGACGGCATCGATCTGGAAGACATCGAAGGGCTGAAGGCTGCCGGATACGACATCCGTGAGGTCTGTACGAAGCTGATCCGCAGCTACATCAAGCAGTGGGCGGAAGACCAGTTCTTCCAGGCAGATCCCCATCCGGGCAATGTCCGCATCCGGGATGGTCAGATCGTCTGGCTGGATCTCGGAATGATGGGAGAACTGACGGACAAGGAAACAGAGTGCCTGCATCACTGCATGCATGCGATCCTGAAGAATGACATCGACGAGCTGATGGAGTGGGGATGGATCCTGCTGGACATGCCGGACAATTATCCCAAGAGAGCCGAACTGACGGAGGTCATCAACCGGTTGCTGAACAAGTACCGTGCCATGACCGTCAGTGACATGAACAGTTCTTCGGAAGTCATCGACGACATCATGGATCTTCTGACGAACTTCTATATCAATATCCCCATCGACCTGAACATGTATGGACGCAGTCTCGTCATCATGGAAGGTACTGTAGCCGATCTGGATCCCGACTCTAACCTGGTGGATATCATCGCTGTCCATCTGGCGGCCTATGCCATTGGGAACGGCAAAGCCGGTGAGATCGCACGAAAACTGTCGCACCGCAAACTCATTTCCGGAAAGCCGCTGCGGCACAGCACTTATCAGGAAGAAGATATCGACCCCACAGATCAGGAACTGCTCACGGAAGAGGAATATGCCATCCTCTCCGAAGAGGAAGAGGAACGGAAGGCAGCGAAACAAACCAATTAACGAAAAAACAGAGTCAGATCACACTTGATCTG
>Ga0326514_10002450_pt1 | contig 11802 bp, 10 predicted proteins | sample 3_2548_0518_D_FD_203653 | JGI IMG/M metagenome (GOLD analysis project Ga0326514, IMG submission 203653) | Bovine rumen microbial communities from UC Davis, California, United States - 3_2548_0518 | ecosystem: Host-associated > Mammals > Digestive system > Stomach > Rumen | place: USA... | reverse complement strand
CTTTGTCACCGATAAATCGGAATTTAGCAAGCATTTAGATTTATGAAAGATATTATCATTTACACATCAGAACATCTTAGAAAAACGGCTAGGACTGCATGTGTGGCCGAAGCTATCATTGCAGCACTCAAAAGTTTGCATGTGAAGCATGATGAGTTAAAGAAAGCATACACAAAAGATTATTGGTGTAGGGATTATATGCCAGTAATGATATCCGATGATGGAACATATGCAAAATACAAGTACGAGCCAGATTATTTGGCAGAGGACGAAAAGTTACATGACTATATAACTCCTCAGCAGGTTGCATGTAATGGACTCAATCTGTTTATGCCTGCTGACATGAAAATCACCTTTGACGGTGGCAATTATGTTCGATGTGGGGATAAGGTCATTATGACTGACAAGATTTTTAGTGAGAACCCAGAAAAGAGAGTAACCGAACTGCTACAGGACTTAGAAAAAACGCTTTGTGCAGAAATTGTCTTGCTGCCGTGGGATATGAAAGATTTTTGCGGTCATGCTGACGGCATGGTGGCATACCTAGGCGATGGTCGAGTTCTATTGAATGGCTGTTGGAATAATCCTAAACGAAAACAAAATATGGCATTTCATAGAAGGCTGAGAAAAATCTTGGACGGCCATTTTAAAGAAGTAATAGAACTTCCCTTCTGGGATGGTGATGAAGATTCATGGTGTTATCTCAATTTTTTGAAAGTTCCTGGAGGTGTTTTGCTTCCTTGTCTTTCTGAGAATTTTGATAGTAAAGATGATATCGCGGCTTTGAATCATTTCGAAGAATTATTTCCTGGTATGGAAGTTATTCCTATCTATGCCAAGCCTCTAGTTAAAGGCAAAAAAATAGGTGGGGGCGCATTACATTGTGTTACATGGGAGTATATAGAAAAAAAAGAGTAGCCTTACAATATATAAATTCCAATTTATCTGACAGAAAAGCGAGGTCACATGGCTTCGCTTCTGTTTTTTTATGTGTGCCTTCTTGTGAATAGTACAAAGACACATCTTTTCGTGTTGATTCATCTTCCACGTATGAATAAATACAGGCATAAGCCTCTGATATACAACACAATTTTGTAATATCAGCGTAAAGTTGTTCCCAAACGGCTGCCCATAATCCCGATTTTCAGGATTTAGGCGGCTGTTTTGCTTCCCAACCGTACCAATGTTTATGTGTCGCCAGACAGGTAATCTTTGGGACGGAGGATAGTCAGCAGTAATAGAATTGTACTGAACCTATAATTGCAACTTGCAGGTATAAAAGTTGCTTTATTTTCACTTTATAGCGTTATAAATTACTAATTTTGCGATTTGTTGATGGCTATCTCATTTTATTTTTGTATTTTTGTACCCGTAAATCGAATAAACAATGGAAGAGAATAGAGATTTAAATCGTTTGAAGGTTATGCTGGCAGAAAAGAAGCGTACCAACAAGTGGCTTGCCGAACAACTCGGAGTCAACCCTGCTACAGTAAGCAAATGGTGCACGAACTCTTCTCAGCCAGATTTGGCCAGTCTAATGAAGATTGCAAAACTATTGAAAGTGGATTTAACCGAGTTAGTCCGCTTTGAACAAAATACGGCAGATGAAAAGATATGACTTACAACGTAGATTCACATATAAGGTCTGTTGAGGATGTTAAAGCGTTCTTCCACTATCTTGTGGATGAGCGCAAGCTGAACTTTCATCCTGACGACGACTTCGCAGATTATGTCAACTACGAAGATAATACTCCTACCTTTACCAAGGCAGAAGTTGAGTTGTATAACAGCTTGATGGAAGAAGCGTTTTCTGCTTGCGATGCTGCTGGAATAGATATTTATGAGATAGGGTTTCATGAACTTCATGGGGCTCTGATGATTTAGTTCAATATATAATGTCAAAGAAAATATATAAAATGGTTGACCTGTTTGCAGGCTGTGGTGGTCTCAGTTTAGGTTTAGAACAAGCTGGGTTTACGCCATGGTTTGTGAATGAAATTGTTGAACAATTTGCAAACACATATAAGGTTAATCACCAATTATCAGATAAACATTTTTTCATAGGCGACATAGCCTTGTTAAATGAACATATAGAAGATTATCGAGAATTATTATCAGATATAACTCTTGTTTGTGGTGGGCCTCCATGTCAAGGTTTTTCCATGGCGAACCGCCAACGGATTCTTGATGACCCAAGAAATAGTTTATATAAGCAATACCTAATTTTTTTAAGTAATGTTCGTCCCAAATTCTTTATTATGGAGAATGTAAAGGGGATGATGAATAAGAAAGAAGAGATTATCCAAAACTTCAAGGAATTCCTTGGCGATGATTACCAATATGATTACGCCGTTATGAAAGCACAGGACTTTGGTGTGCCTCAGAACAGGGAGCGTTTTATTATGATTGGTAACCGTATGGGGGTTTCTCCTAAAGCGATCTTTGCGGAGATAGACAAGAACAAGCGCGAAGCATTTGTTTTACGAGATGCATTGTATGGACTACCTCATCTTGAATCAAAGAAAGAGAAAGGCCAAAGCGGAATTGAAGATATTCGCTCTGGTCTGACAGAACGTGATTTCGATTATCCTCTGACTGATTTTTATCGTTTTATAAATGGTGACAGGATTATCACAAAACTCTATAACCACAAGAATCGCTACAATAACGAGAGGGATATTGAAATATACAGAAGACTTCCACAAGGTGCTAACTCGCTACATGAATCCATTTCAGACATCATGCCTTACAAACGGCGTAATGAAATCTTCAAGGACAAGTATTTCAAGTTGGATGAAAGCCAAATCTGCAAGACAATCACTTCGCACATGAAATTCGATTGTAACATGTATATCCATCCTTGGGAAGCAAGAGGACTTAGTCCAAGAGAAGCGGCTCGCATCCAGACATTCCCTGATGATTATATCATAACGGGCTCCCAAAACATGTGGTATGCCCAAGTGGGGAATGCAGTTCCTGTGAAACTGGCAAAGGCTATAGGAGACGGCATAATGAAGTTTGTATGAATCACGTAGAGTTATTTGCTGGTGTTGGCGGTTTTCGCAGGGCAATGGATTTGATTACTCAAGACCTTGGTTTTCTTATCCAGACTGTTGCCTATTCTGAAATTGACAAGAACGCTATTACTACATATAATGCCAATTATAATACGGCAGATGAAGTGGCAATGGGAAATATTGTTGAATTCGTCAAGGACGTAAGAGCAATGAGAGCACTTCCTCGTTATGAATTGCTATCAGGGGGATTTCCTTGTCAGACATTCAGTATGATGGGAAGTCAAGAAGGATTTGAGGAAGAACGTGGTCAGATGTTTTTCCGTATTATGGATATGATAAATGCCAGACATCCACGTTTTGTGCTCTTGGAAAATGTAAAGAACTTAATGCGTCATGATGGAGGTAATACTATTGCCGTTATAAGACAAGAACTGGAAGATGCCGGATATATCGTCAAAATGGACGTTTTCAACTCTAATGATTTCGGTTTACCTCAGAAGCGCAACAGAGCTATTATCTTTGCAAGACGCAGATACATGGGAAACTTTGAGTTTAATGCAGACCTTGTTAGAGAAGCTTTTGCTCAGATAGACAGGAATCTTTGTTCTTTGAACTTTTACGATTCAACAATAGATGTCCTTGAAAGACAGGTTGATGAGAAATATTACTTGTCAGACCGAATCAAGCCGACTTTGTTGAGTGATGGTAGCGCAGGATTTAGGTCAAACTCGGAGATTGACCAAGTTGTGGCAAGGCCATTAACTGCAACAATGCACAAGATGCATCGTGCTTGCCAAGACAACTATTTTAGTGATTTGTTCATTCAGTCAAATGGTGAAGATAGACCATCCGAAAGGATGACCAAAGAGGAACTTGCAAGAATATCTATACGTAAGCTGACACCTAAAGAGGCATTCATGCTTCAAGGTTTCCCCAATAACTTCGCTGATAATGCTGGTCGGTCAAGAGTGGCGGATGGGGCGATGTATAAACAAGCTGGTAACGCAGTAAGCGTAAATACCATATATGCTGTGATGTATTATTTAGTAACAAATAGAATAATTCGCAATTAATATGGAAGAGATAGTAAAGCACATCAATGACACCAATGCAAGTTATCGTACCATTGGTGCTGGAGATGCCAAGAACACGGACTTGTTTCTTGACAACGATCATTATGAGTTGTTCCGTGATGCAGGAGAACAAATCACGGTAAGGTATAATAAAGAGAACCTTCAGAAGGCCATCTTGTTTATAGCCTCTATTCTGCCTCGTAAATATGATAATTCTGCTATTCATAGAACAGAACCTTTCTCTTCCGCATTTGTCTTTGACCAATTGGCCTTGTTGGACGCATTCTTTACCATAGATGGAAATAAAGTAGAATCTCGCACCCAGACTTGGAATCCACGAAAAGACATAATGAAGAAGAACGGCGAAATAGATAATCGTTTCTATTTTAATGGTCTTTTGGAGGAAGTTTCCTACATAAATGATAAAGGAGAACATAAGACTGCAAAGTTTACAATTCGTAATTATCTTGCAGGAGGTTATTCTGACCTTCACATTAAGAAAGCAGGTAATGGAATCTTCGATGTGTGGGTCACAAACACATTTGAGTACAAAGATGATGGGAAAGAAAAGCAATATGAGGAAATCGACATTGCCTCCACTTCAGACTCTCTTCAGCAAATCTTCTACGGTGCTCCTGGTACAGGAAAATCTAACACTATAAAATGTGAGGTTGACCAGAAAGACTTGCCAAGGGTGCGCACAACATTCCATCCCGATAGCGATTATTCTACATTTGTGGGGGCATATAAGCCAACATCGGTAGAGGTGCCAGTGATGACCATCATAGGCAAAGAACAAATGCCTGTTGTGAACGCAAAACCCGAAAAGAAGATTGTCTATGAGTTTGTACCACAAGCTTTCTTAAAGGCATATACTGGAGCATGGAAGAACCAAGACAAGCCCTTCTTTTTGATTATTGAGGAAATCAACCGTGGAAATTGTGCCCAAATCTTTGGTGACCTTTTCCAACTGCTTGACAGGAATGATGAGACAGGACTTTCAGACTATCCCATATCTCCAGACGAAGACATCCAGAAGTTTTTGCTGACAGACAAGAAATATGGCTTCGCTGTATTGACAGAAGAACAGAAGGCTTTGATTCCAGAAGAAGTGCTGTCTGGCGAATTGATGATTCTGCCAAAGAACCTGCATATCTGGGCAACGATGAACACTAGTGACCAATCTCTCTTCCCCATCGACTCGGCCTTCAAGCGTCGTTGGGATTGGCAGTACATGCCAATATCAGACGGAAAGAAAGGATGGCAGATTGAGGCTAACGGCAAACGTTATGACTGGTGGCAGTTCCTCCAGAAGATGAATGATAAGATTGGTTCTACCACCAATTCAGAGGACAAGAAATTGGGCTACTATTTTTGCAAAGCGAAAAATGGTATTATTGATGCAGAAACCTTCGTAGGCAAAGTGGTATTCTATATCTGGAACGATGTATTTAAGGACTTTGCCGAAGAAGCAGGCGATTTGTTTAAGGATTCTGACAACACATTGCTTTCGTTCAACAAATTCTATTATGTGGGGATGGACGGAAAAGCTAAGGTCGTTGAAGGAAAAGTGGAGCGACTTTTACAAAACCTTGGCTTGGAAGAAGTTGGTGAGATTTCATATAATGGTGAAGGAGATGAAGTTATAGACGACACAGAGTCCAGTTCCAGACGTATTTTACATGTCGAATTTGAAGATGAAACAATAGCAATTAAGCGTTTCAAAGAATATTTACAAGTTCTCCGTAAAATAGGTTTGGATAAGGCAGAAACAGTTGCTTCAGAAAAGGAAGTTGATGTACTTGGATGTGCTCTGGTTACAAAGGAACGAGAAGAAGCAATTGAACAATCCCAGTATTCATATGTGGAGTCTGATGGCTACTACGTGATAAAGGGTATAAAGGGAAAGGTTATGTTGAACTTCCTCCCGCTTATCTCAAACAAGTATAATCTGAACTTGAAGATTGGTTATAAATGAGAATACTCATTGAAGAATATCAGTATGACGTAGCCAAGGTGAAGGACATTCTTCATGGCATTGATGCCTTGGAGAACGTGGAGGGTAAAATCTCTATTCACTATGTGGGGTATTATTACAATACCCTGCTGAAGGACTGCGTGTTTATTCTTCCGAAGGTGCTTCTTAAAGATGTGAATGGTCAGGAACTGGCTTTCGGCAAATACAAGCCAGAGGATATTGTCTCGCCAGACAAGAACAAGGAAATGGAAGTACAAGAGAAGGACTTCCTTTACAAGTTTGCTGTCTGGATTTATCGTGCCATCGTCGTTTACAAGAACGACAAGCGGAATGACACAGACATTGTATATCATACAAAGATAGCCCAGATAGGCAAAGGCAGTCGTCGGTTGAGCAATACCTACCTTGACATTTTGCTACAGCTATTACAATTCAATCGAGACAACCAAAGTTTCTTCTTCTTTATCATCAAGAATCTGCATTCTGGATATAACAAGATAAACTGGACGCGCACCATTAGCCGTGAAACAGCAATCGTACAAGGCGAACAACCTATTTATCTGAATCCAGTCAATAAGAAACGGCAGATAAATTTCGATGAAGAACTGTTGGTTATCTTTTTCTCCATCTTGAACTATATCGGCGATACCTATGGATTCCCAAAAGAAATCAAGTGCCAGTTCCAACTTATTAAGGGCGCACAGTTCAAGACCTATCTCAATGGCTATGGGCGTACCCGTTTGCGTCAGATAAAATACAAATACTTCTCTGACAAGGCATTGGAATTGTGGAATCTTTGCTATGCTTTCTTCGATGAAGCCAGACAAGTTTTTGTCAGCACAGAGAAGAAAGAGTATCTGTTGGTAAAGAGCTTTTACATCGTATTTGAAGCCATCATTGATGAACTTATTGGCGACAATCCGCTTCCTGATGACATGGAGAAGAAGCAGGAGGACGGGAAGATAGTTGACCACCTCTATACAGCTAAGAGCCTAATAGAGGGAGAACAGTCGCAAACATATTACATTGGCGATTCCAAGTATTATAAGATGGGACATCCGCTTGGGTCGGAGTCCATCTATAAACAATACACTTACGCCAGAAACGTTATCCAATGGAATCTTGACATCTTCAATCGAGGTGAAGAACCAAAATCTGGTGTCCGGCTACGTGATGACGTAACAGAAGGCTACAACATCATTCCCAATTTCTTTGTATCAGCAAAGATGGATGAAGCCTTTGACTATGCCAACGACGGCATAGAAAAGACTGATAGGCAACATAACCGTCACCGCAAAGAGCAATTCAAGAATCGTCTCTTTGACCGTGACACTCTACTGCTGTTCCATTACGATGTGAACTTTCTCTTTGTCCTTTCGCTTTATGCAAGAGACAACGTTTCGCAGAAAGCCGATTGGAAACGGAAGGTGCGTAATAAGTTCCGTGAAGAAATCCAAGACTGGTTACAAGATGACTTCGACTTCTACGCTATGGCTGCAAAACCAGGCGTTGATGCAAGGCAATATTTCAAGACACATTTCCAAGATGTGCTCGGCAAAACCTATACACCATTTGCCGACAATGAAATTTTCTCCCTGGCTCTTGACAAAGAAGATCCAGAAGAGAATAATGCAATGTTGTTGACAAAGTTAGAGAAGTTCTTCTTTATTAAGCCATGCAAATTAGGTGTGAATCCCGAACCAATCATTGAAGAGGCAAGAAAGACAGAAGGAGGTACGGCACCTGCACCAGAGAAAGATGGCGTTCTCATGGTAATGATGGAGAACTACGATAACAAAAGTAAGAATTTCCTTCCATCTGGGAAGCTTGCTATTGGTATCAAATACACCAAAGATTCCATGGAGATAGTGGAACATCTGTCTTCTATTGGTTATGTGTTATTCCATCACCGCAATACCATTGGGCAACATTTGTTTGCCATAAAGGATAGTGGCAACGTGATTTCTTCTGAAGACGTGGAGACTGACAGATACAAGAATGTCAATACGACAGAAATGTATCTGGCCATCAACATTGACACTTCAATTGAACTGGATGCTTCAAATCTGGATTCAACCAAGAAAGGATATACTCCCAAGAGTAGGTATGATGCGCAGTATTCTAAAATAAATGAATTGACAAATGACTAAAGAGGAATACGAAAAACTGTTGCAGTCAGATTATTGGAAGGGATTTTCTTATTCGTTAATCAAAGAACGCAATTTCACATGTGAAGATTGCGGTCGGAGGTTTTATAATCAAAGGAATAAACTTCAAGTCCACCATCTGGTTTATCGAGACATCAATCCGTGGTCTTATAAGCCAGAAGAAATGGTCGTTTTGTGTGAGGATTGTCACAAAAAACGCCATGGGATTTACTCTGAGCCAGACAGATGCACATACGCAACTAACGGCAATGATTCATTAGGAGGTTACACAAAATCATATTCGTATTCAACTGAAACCAAGGACGAAAGGCAGCATCGTTCCGATTCATATACGGAGGCTGATAGATGGGGAAATCCAAATGATAGGAATGGAGGCAATGGCACCAGTTCAAGTTATCCTTATCCAATAGAACCACAAAACAGGTTTAAGTGGAAGTATGTTCTATGGGGAATGCTTCTTTTGTTCGCATTGTCTTTTGGTTGGAATCAGTTAACTCGACAAACAACGGATAGTTCAGATGAACAAACAATAGAACAAACACGTCAATCGGTGGTTGTGGAACGTGGGTGCGTAGAGTCTTCAACAGAAACGGACAAGAAAGTTCAAGATGAGATTTCTAATAGTCATTCCAGCCACAACACAAAGAATGACGTTACCTTCAAAGCTTCAGTCAAAGAGCATCCTGAGCCAGCAAATCAAGAAGAAGTAACAACTCCAACAACCACTTCTTCAACGGCGACATCACATAATGATATTGTGCCGTCAAAAGAAGAATCAACCCCACAAAGGGAACTTACTACAATAGAACTTCTTGAAAGAAGGAATCATGCAGAAGTGGTGAAGCAAGCTAAACGTGCTGGAGTTAGCACAGAAGGTAGCACAACGGACATCCTTGAAAGGATAAATCATGCAGAAGTGGTGAAGCAAGCCAAACGTGCTGGAGTTAGCACAGAAGGTAGCACAACGGATATTCTTGAAAGGATAAACCACGCAGAAGTGGTGAAGCAAGCCAAACGTGCTGGAGTCAGCACTGAAGGTAGCACAACGGACATCCTTGAAAGGATAAATCATGCAGAAGTGGTGAAGCAAGCTAAACGTCTTGGTGTAAGTACTGAAGGCAGTACTACAGATATTCTGCAAAGAATAAATCGCAAGGAAATAGAACAGATGAATTGGTAATTATTCACAGAAGTATAAGATATATGGCAAATGACAAACCGCAAACAAGCCAACAACAAGGGCAGCAACAGACAAGAGAAGGTGGTCAACAAGGACCTCAAACCACACGTTCAAAAGGACCTTCTGGAAGTCCAGCCATCAAGAAAAGATGAGTTTGAAAAACGAAAGCAAGAATTGCAGGATGAGACACAACAATACATGTACCAACAATCCAGCAAGTTCTCTTCTGTATCTCGAAGTCTTGTACTTGGTATAATAGGAACGATATGGGTTCTAACATATGTTGATGGCAATCTCCTTATCCCGAATGGATGGATGCTGAGTAGCCTTGTAGCCGGACTAATATTCTTGCTTACAGATGTTATCCATTACTTTTGGGATTCAATGAGCTATCATTGTGAGGCTTATAAGCTTGACAATTATAAGAACCAACATGATTTAGACAAAGAGCATGAACCAAGAATGGATAGAATTAACAAACGGAGTCATTGGTTTATTGTAGCAAAATTTTTCATACTGATGGCGGCATCCATATTATTCGCCATCGGTTTATCACTAAAAACTTCACTTGTATATCTTTAGTCATGGCATGATAAGAACTATGTATATGAGTGTAGTCATAAATTATTGCCCCAATCGTTTGCGCTGATTATCCCAGAGCATATCAATGTCCTTTTTGTTTTCCTCCTTGTCGGAATATAAGAACTTGATGTATCAGTCATTCTTCTTCGGTGGGTCTGTTTGCTGCTCCTTATGCTGCTTTATACCCTTGACAATGGAATCAATGTCCTGCCATATCTCTGCATCGCGGCGTGTCTGGATGACGGTCTTGTAGAAGATGCGGTTGGTCTTGTCCATCTGCATCACGCGGTTGTGGTAGATGCCTAAGCACAGCAAGGCAGCAAGTCCCATGAGGAAGGACAAGTAATAGCACCATAATTTGCGCATGACGAGCCACGGCTTCACCTTATGCCATTTGTACAGTAGAACGGCACGAAAGGTAGGCTCCGATACTGGGTCTGTCTTTGACTTGAATCCAGCTGCCATCATGCAGTCGCCGATAACTTTCAGTGCATCGTGTACTTTCTCCTTCGGCTCATCATCATCGAAGAGATGCTTGCCAATCCATCGCATCCATCGACGCACTGGCACAGAGTATTCTGAAGCCCATCCCTCCATCTGTTCCATGGTGCGTATTTCATGAGCAGTCCACACTTCTGCCAGACGCTTTTTCTCAGTCTCTCTGTTTTCCTCACCCTTTTCAAGAAGGTCTTTCGTAAACGCGTCGTACTTGGTCTTGAATGTCTGACCGATATTCTCCATGTCCTGGTCGAAGAGCAGTCCTTTCTTTTCTGTGACATACCCATTCCGCAATCCCTGATAGCCATTTCTAAAACACGTTGAGAAGTTCTCGGTGGTTACATTGGTGTTCACTGCTGAAGAGCCAATCTGCTGTTCGCCGACAAGATTCTTCTGGTCGGTCAGCTTTTGGACGGCTTTCAATACATCGTCAAGTTTCTGGTATAGGTCATCGACGGAGTATTGCTGCTCGTCTTTTAGTGGGGTCGGTTTCTTTGGCATAACTATCTTCCTTTCCTACGTGGTCTATTACGGTTCTTGTTCTTCTCGTCGTCGTCATCATCGTCGCGCCAGCCGCCGGATGCTCCACTGCCGCCTCCGCCATAGGTCGGTATCACATTGGGCTGCAACAACACTTCGGCAATGGTTTCGCCAATGTTGCTGCCAGATGATGCCTCACCATCCGAGCCTGTCGTCTGCTGTTCGCTATAACCATCCTCGGACGGCTGCTGTGTCCCATCTGAAATCTTGGAGAAGTCAAAGGCTTCGTTAATGTCGAAGGGCTTTTGTTCCTTTGGCTGAAGCTGTATGGGTTCATCGCCTTGGCGGTCATCAAGGTAAACCACATTGAACATCTGTTTATCGATTTTAGCGAATGACAGCGAACTATCAATCTTGCTACCGGCATAGGTAACGTTGCGTTTGCTGTCCGTGAAGGTCACTCCACGGATGTTGCCGTCCTTGTCTTTCACGAAGTCTAATGATATGCCCTTAGTGGCAAGTAACCTGCGCAACTCGTCCCACGATACGCTCTCCTTGATGGCTGCTGTTATCTCATCATAGAGGTGGTACTTGATGGCATCCATGCCCTTCAAGCGGTCACGCCTTACCTTGTCCTTTCCCTTGCCAAAGGTCAGGCCATACTGACGGGTCAACACCTTGGTAATGGCGGCAGACTTGGTGTAATTGTTATCACCCTTGATGCCACGTCCATCATTATCCACTCTGTTATAGACGATGTGGATATGAGGGTGCGGCTGGTCGTGGTGACGGAATATCACAAACTGGGTATTCTTGATGCCCATAC
>Ga0326514_10002449_pt1 | contig 11802 bp, 4 predicted proteins | sample 3_2548_0518_D_FD_203653 | JGI IMG/M metagenome (GOLD analysis project Ga0326514, IMG submission 203653) | Bovine rumen microbial communities from UC Davis, California, United States - 3_2548_0518 | ecosystem: Host-associated > Mammals > Digestive system > Stomach > Rumen | place: USA: California... | reverse complement strand
CGCAGACGAACTATCCGGGGCAGCAGGTCAGGAAGATCGAGGAATCTGCAAAGAATGTCAAGATTGCAGGCACACCGGAAGGTACTGTTACATATGACAAGAGCAGATATCAGTACTGGACAAGCGCGCAGAAACTGCGTGTCAACTATGTCGGAGCAATGGTTTCCAAGGTATTTGGCATAGATGTGCATTTCTTTGAATCGGTAGCAGGAGAGGATGGAAAATTCTATGAAAGGGATTCCTATTTTGACCCGAACAAGGAAAACCGGGAAGCAAAGAACGGATCATTCTATGTAGATAAGGCGACGGGAAGACCGACAATCACCCTGGATATCAATGCAGGTATGTTCCGGGCATCAGACTGGACCGGAGATATCAGCGATATTAAGACTATTTTCCCGATTGTCTCCCATGAGATGACACACTACCTGGAACAGTTTGCACCGGAGCATTACAAAGCTCTGTCTGACGCAGTGGTCAATTCCCTTGTGAAGAACAAAAACTATACAAAGGGATTGACGCTGAACCAGATGATCCGGGAACAGCGTGTATGGATGGAAACTCATGAGCATCAGAAGTACAGTAACGATGATGCGCTTAGAGAAATCGTGGCAAGAGCATGCGAGGACATGCTTTCCGGAAATACAGACGCTGTCAACGCTTTTGAAAGTCTGAACAGTAAAACGAAGAGATACATCTGGAACCATGTTAAGAAGATATTCGATAACCTGCATGATTTCTTCGCACAGATGCTCGGAAACTATGAGTCGAGGTCAGCAGAAGCGAAGGCTATCCGCCAGAACATGGAAGAGTTTGAACGCATCCGTGGAATGTGGCAGGAGGCCCTTGGCTTTGCAACAGAAAACCTTGCAAGGCAGGATGCAGTAAGAGCAGAAAATATCAGCATGGAAACAGAGCAGGCAGAGACTGCAGAGAAGGTAGTGCCTGCGGCAGAAGTTGTCGAAACCAATGGACAGGATGGCGAAACCGCAAGAGAGGCATTCTCTATACGGCAATTCGCGCAGGCTCTTGATTTTGATCTGCGGTTAAACGCAGAAGGATTCCCCTTTGAGATTATTGACCCGAAGACGGGGAAGGCCGTAAAAGAGGTAACAGAGGAGCACATGCGGCAGACTCCGATGGGATATCTGATTGAAGCAGCCCGTCAGAATAAAACAATTGATGAGGCGACAGCAGACAAACAGTTGAAGATGTTTGCAGACCTGATGAACCTGACACTGGAATACGACAGCGCGTCCACTCCGATGGTTTGGGAAATTGCAGGCTCAATGATGTTCAGCTCTGTGAAGTCCAACTCCGATGCTCAGTACGCGACAACCGTGGACTATGGTACGATCTGCGCAAAGACACAGGGCCTCATCGATGTACTGTCAAAAACGATGGTAGAGAAAGGAAGAGGACTAACCAGAAAAGAAGTTATCGATGCATATAACGCAACAGCACATAATGGTCTGTCTGTACCCTGCCCGGTATGCTATGTATTCTCAAGATGGATGGGTGTACCGTCACTCCTTGAAACAATGCGGCAGTGCCAGGTAAGATTTGAAAATGCATCGGAGAAAGAGGTAAAGAAGTATATCAATACGATGCTGGACAGATACGGCGATGCGAAGGGAGTCAATTCCAGGAAGACTGCTCTACAGAATCAGGCGGCAAAACTTGACAGGGACCTGCAGGCGGCAATGCAGAAGGGGGACCTGGAGGAACAGAGAAAGATCGAGAAAAAGTGCGATCAGCTGGAGAAGGAACTCAGAGATGTTGAGAGCTTCAACTGGGTAACGCAGGTCCGTTGCGTATCTGACAAGAAGGGTGGATACAAACTGGATCCGAGCTACAAATCCGTACCGAACGAAATCCTTCTTGATCTTACAAGAACGGGAGACTTTGCGTCAAAGTATGCGAAGTCATGGAAATACAGAGTCACAAGAGGAGCAGGCATGGGCAAGGCCATCATGCCTTATTCGGGTGCGACTATCGGCGATTTCATCAAGGGCAACAAGACAAAATGGGAGAAGGCAAAGAACGTATTCTTTAATAAGGATATTAAGGCTGCAAAGACAGCGGTAAAGAGGGCGAATACCAGAGCGAAAGCGCAGAACCTTATCGGAGGACAGAGATTCCAGCCTACATCCGACTTCAGAGCAGAATGGGGCATCGACTATCTGATGACATTCCTGGAGTGTCAGGCAGCAGGATCACAGGTACAATTATACACAAAGGTGATTGAAGCTGTGGATATGTTCGCGACAGCTGGAGCCGAGGTAAACCTTTCCATCATGCCGAAGGATAACGGATATGTCGGAAACAAACTGGTATTCTCAGATGTGACCGGAATTAATTTCAACGAAGCTCTGAAGAAGACGAGAAAATACGACAATGTGCAGATGATCCTGGTCGGTATCAACGATAAGCACATCCGACTGGCCCTTAAGGACAAGAGAATATCTTTCGTGATTCCGTGGCATCCGTCAGGAAGCTCCAAAGAAACACTGTCCGCGTTGATGACTGCGGTAAACGAGAACCTCAGTGACGCGAAAAGCTACGAAGACTCCCAGAACGACAAGATCATCGACAACAGCGAAGAAATGGTAAAGATGAGAAAACTGCGTGAGGATATCCTCATGCGGAATATCAAGACCATTTCAGACGAGCAGCAGGAGATGCTTGACAGAAATCCGTGGTTGAATGATTTGTACCGGAGATTCTACTTAGATAAGACGGCAAAAGAGTATGGAGTAAAGCTGAACAAAAAGCAGACATCCAGCCTGTTCCCGTATGAATACTGGGATACAAGTCTCACCATCGAAGATGCAGACGAGAACGGAAGAAGGTTCCAGGAATACTGTGCATCACTTGGATATCAGCCGAGATTCTCTCAGTTTGCAAACGATGAAGGATACTGGAAACTGCTCATCGACCGGAGAATGTACAACAATGACGGGACATATCATGAACCCAAGGCCATTGATGTCACAAACGTGAAGGTGTCGAGCATCCCGCAGGCCGTCAATTCAAATAACTACAAAGATGTAGATAAAATCGCGCAGGCCACAAGGGATACTCTCCGAGCAATCGATAACGAGCAGAACGACCTGGAAGCAATTGATGAAGAAGAAATCAATAGAGAGCAGTATTCATCCCGTGATTCTGCAGAACACAAAGGTTCTGAACATGAGGTAGACGCGAACACCATCGAGATCGTAAACAGAGGGAAAGTCCAATATAGCGAGAGAATTTCAGACCCGAACCTTGTTACTCAACTTGAAAAAGAGATAGAGAACGGGGACTATATCACCACATACAAAGCAATGCAATTGATCGACGGGAAACTTTACCCACCCATGGCGGCGAAGACGAAGGGAAAAGATGGTAAATACCATCTGACAAATGCGTCAGAACTCGGAGTATGGCAGAGGGCAGTAGAAGATCCCACGAACATTAAGATAAAAAACGGGAAAGGATACTACACGCTCAACAAGGGAAACGGGAAGAGCATCGATGCGGCATACAACCCGTATGAGCACTCTTCAAATCTTGTATTAAATGACCAGTTTGAAGAAGCATACAACAGGACGAATATTGTTACTGTCGAGTGCGTAATACCAAAAAGCGAGATAGACAATCCGTACAGAGCAGAATATGCAAAGGACGCAACCGGAGTACTTGACTGGAAAGCTGGTACAGTTGCAGGGAAACTGAAAAACAACAGAAGGATGGTATATCTTTCACGTTATTTAAAACCGGTCCGCATTCTGAATGAATCAGAAGTGGCAAAAATGTGGAAGGAAACACTGGGTGATTCGGGGATATCGGTTCCTTTCAATGTTGTAACTCCGCAGCTAAGAGAAGCACTTGAAGCGGAAGGAGTAAAAATAGACTACGAAGGGTCTCCAACGTACAGAAGCAGAAACAAAAAGCAGTATTCATCCCGTGACTCTGAAGGATTCAACCTCACAGAACGGCAGAAGGATTTTTACAAAGAATCACAGGCAAGAGACGAGAACGGAAATCTGTTGGCACTTTATCACGGCACACCGACTGCAGGCTTTACAGAATTCCGCGAAGGAAGAGATGGAATATGGTTGACAACCAGCAGAAGGGACGCGGACTCTTACGCAGGAAACTGGGAAGGGAAGCTGTTTGACCCGGACGAGACAACACAGAGAGAAAACACCAGGGGAGAGTCTTACAGAATCGGAAAGCATTTCCGCTTTGAATCAGAGGAAGACAGACGGAGGTTCCTGCAGGAGAATCCAAATGCGGAGTCCTATATGGATGTCCACGAAATTGCTGAAAGACAGCGTGAACTGGATGACGACTGGGATCGGGAAGACTATTACGACCTGCAGGACGAACTGGACAATATTGCAGAACGCAGCAGAGAACTGAAACGTGCATACAGAAGATATGAGATGAAGCATTCTCAGGACACAACCATCGGAGAAATGATGGATAATCCGGGAAAATACTCCGCTGATGACTTTGCGACAGCATGGCTTTCTCTTGACAGCAATGCGGAAGTCTATGACGAGGCTGAATATGAAAGCGAAGAGCAGTACAGAGATGTACTCGCTGACAGCCTCGCAGAAGCTGTTCGGGCCTGGGACGAAGAGGATCCTGGGACTTTGCAGGAAGTAAGAGACAGGAAGGTGAAGGTCCGCATTCCGGAAGGGACAAAGGGAACCATCACTAACACACCGAATAACCGCACTTACAAACTCTATGCTAACGTGACTCATCCATATGTCATGGATGCGAGAGGAAAGGGAAACGAAGGTTTCAGACTGACTGTAGCTGAAAAGATTCATGATGACAGATACGATGGTGTTATTGTAAAGAACGCAAGAGTAGGGAGACATCAGGATCTTGGAACGGTAGTTGTGGCGAAGAATCCAAATCAGGTAAAGCTCACTACAAATCAAAACCCGACAGAGAATGCAGATATACGGTATTCCTCCCGTGAGGACGATGCTTTCAGCCTGTGGCAGGATGTAGTCTCCGAGAAGAACGATGCTGCAGGAAGAGACTCGGTGTTCTTCCTGGACGAGGATGATCCGACAAAGGTTACCTATCAGCAGCAGGAATACTTTGAGGAGATGTCCAAGACCAACGACACCATCAAGGCCATGAACGCGGCACTCCACCAGGCAATCGGCGAAGGAAAGAAAGTCGATGTCGATAAGTTTGCAGAGGAGCAGGCCAAGAAGCTGAGAAGGAGCTACGGTTCCAAGACGGCGAAAGGGGACCTGACAGAAGCTATCCGGTCACTTTGTGAAAAGATGAATGCCGCCATCCAGAAGGATGCCAATGACATTGCTGTTGTCGCATCCAATATTGGACGGGAAGTAATGCAGGGAATCGTCGTGGAAGATGACACCATGCGGAAGCAGTATCCGAACCTTAAGCGGGAGCTGAAGACATACAGAATCCTGCCCGGAGAGAAAGTCAGAGCAGACATGGCTGCCGCATACGACAGTTACGAAGCATTCCGGAGAAGAGCTTTTGGAAATCTGACCATCGTCGGAGACGACGCAGGGGACTTCGTCCGCGTTGACTCTGTATATCAGGAGCTGAACGAGAAGTATCCGGAGCTGTTCCCGGACGATATCCAGAACGAGTCCGAGCAGATGCTCCGGATCATGGAAGTGGCACAGGAAGTCTCCGGAAAGAAGGTAACATATACTGAAGCGTGGGGAACCAGTCAGGACAACCTGGACGAAATGTCTTATATGATCGGACAGGATATTCTGAACGACTACTACACGGCAGCAGGCACACCGGCATTCGGTGGAGTCCTGGAGTCCGTCCGCAATGACCTTATTAAACAGCATAAGGCAGAAATGAAGGAAGCCTTTGCCGAGAAAAACAGGACTATCAGGGACCTGCGGGAAAGACTCCGGAACGCAGAGGGGAAAGACTCCGAAAAGATTAAGGCAAGACTGGAAGCTCTCCGGAACGACAAGAACAATCAGCTGGCGCGGATGCAGCAGAGATATGAGCAGAAGATGGAGAAGATCCGCGAGAGAAGAATTGATGCCGATGCAAGGACAAGACTTCTCAAGGCTGCACAGAGACTCGCAAGGATGAAGGGCGGACCGGACTTTGAAGCGAGAAAAGAAGCACTGGTAGGAGACCTTGACCTGTTTGCGAAGGGGATCGGAAAGGACACTCAGCAGAAGCTGGAACAGCTGAAGACGGAAGCGGACCAGCTTGCCGCACAGGATGAGAACTACAGACTGATCGGATATGAGAAGGCAAGACGGGCATTTGAACGACTTTCAAAGAAGAGAATTGCCGACATGACCGGACCGGAAGTGGCAGAACTTACGGAGAGGATTGTAGAACTCACCTATATGCAGCAGGCAACAAAGCGAATCCTGGACAAAGAACTGCAGATCCAGGTGGCGACAGCTGGCAAGCGGGTGATCGCACAGCAGAAACTGGCGAAGGGAATCAACGACAGAAATGTCATTGGATCCACATTTGGAAGATATGCCCTCAACATGCTGAACCCAACAAGGGCGATGGCGAGACTTGACGGTTACCAGAGGGACGGTGTCCTGACCAAACTGGGCAAAGCTCTGAATGATGGTCAGACCAGGCAGAACGAATTCACCATGAGAGCATCGAAGAAATTCAATACTTTCCTTGATGCGCATCCGGACCTGGTCAGAACATGGTATCAGACAGACATCGACACAGGTTACAAGGGAGAAGACGGGAAGCCGATTTACATCAACAAGGGCATGAGAATCTCCCTCTATCTGCACAGCTTGAACTACCAGAACCGGAACCACATTGCGAGAGCAGGCATCGAAGTCCCGGATGCGGACCTCTACCGGAAGGGGAAATACGCGGAAGCCTACAGATATCAGGAGAGACTGAAACTGCAGCCTACTGACATCAAGAGAATTACAGACGGAATGACGGCAGACGAGAAGGCATTCGCCAATCTTGCAAAGGAATTCCTCAATGTAGACACAAAGGATGCCATCAACGAGACTTCCATGGTACTGAATGGTACCTACAAAGCGACGGTGGACAACTACTTCCCGATCAGGACGGACCCGAACTTCGTTATGGGCGACATCACCGGCCTTATCCAGGACGGCACCATCGAAGGGTGGGGAGCACTGAAAGAAAGAAAAGAAGGAGCGGCAAAGCCTGTTCTGCTGGAAGATGTAGCAGTGGTGCTTCAGAGACAGACAACAAATACCGCGAAGTATTACGGCCTTGCAATTCCTGTCAGAGATTTCAATAAGGTTATCAAATGGCAGGAGACCACAGGCGGAACCAGTGTTGGCGAAGCAATCAACAAAACATGGGGCAAGACCGGAACAGACTATATCCGGAATGTGCTCAGAGATATTCAGACCGGAGCACCGGGAGCAGAAGGACCGGGAGCAAAGCTCTTCTCTTCCCTCAAGTCTACCTATGCGGGGACCGTACTGAACTGGAACATCGGTGTATCTATTAAACAGTCAGCATCGGCACCTTTCGCGGCAGTCGTACTTGACACAAAGTCGATTGCCAAAGCATTTGCTCCGAACAACTTCTTCCGGAAGGCTGACCTGGAATACATGGACAGCATTACCCCATGGTCTTACATGAGACGGCAGGGCATGTCCGGAACGGAGATGGGAGAAGTCTATAAGCCGAAGAACTTTGTACAGAAGTCTGAGAAGCTGCAGAAATTCAAACAGAAGACCAACTTCATCCAGGCAGTCGATGTTTGGACTACAAACAGACTGTTCCTTGCTACGGAGTATTATGTGCAGGATCACTTCCCGAACCTGGAAAAGAGAGGACCGGAGTATAACAGAAAAGTAGCAGAACTGTATAACGACATGCTGCAGAGGACACAGCCTTCCTACGATGTAATGCAGAGAAACGCTTTCCTCCGGAGCGACAGTCCAGCCACAAAGATTTTCGGCATGTTCAAGACTCAGACCTTTAACATGGGAGGAGAGGTTATCGATGCCTGGGGCAGGCTGTCCGCGTTTGAGAAGATGCACAAGGACAAACAGGTCAGCGATGCTCAGCTGAAGAAAGTCCGTGGGCAGTTTGGCAGAACGGTGGGTGCGACCATTGCATCTCAGCTTATGCTGACGGCATTGGGAGTCCTTGCAAAAGCAGTCTACCACAATATGAAGAATTACCGGGACGACAAGGGAGAAGTCACACCGGAGAGCACTTTCATGAGAGCAATATATGAATTCCTGACATCGTTCTCCGGAATGACAATGGGAGGATCAGAAGCACAGTCCTTCTTCCTGGCACTCACCGGAAAAGAAAAGTGGTATGACATGGAATATCCGGGGCTCAGTACCATCAATGACTTCATGACGAACTCCACAAAGGTTACTGAGAATTTCCGCAAAGCATGCGAGAGCGGATGGAAAGCGGATGACGCAGAGAAATTCCGCAACAGCTGTGCGGAGCTGGCAATGAGTGCGGCTATACTGGGAAGAATCCCTGCTGACAATATTTACAAACTTGCCAATGCGCTTTACCTGCATGTGCAGGACATCAAGAACGGGGACTTTGGAAAGTTTGAAGCGGGAGAGAGCCTGCTCGGACTGAGAGATTCCAGCGTAACCAAGGACCAGTACGCACAGAGGGCGGCGGCAGCTTACGCGGAAGGAGACACGGCAGCAGGAGACCAGTGGGCGGAGAAGACTACAAATAAGAAACTCCAGGCGGCAATGTATGGAGACCTGGGCATCGACGAAGACTCATCAAAGGCAATGGTGGCATATGTCAAAGACGGCGGAAACGCGACAGAATTTGAACGTGGGCAGGCACTTGCCAAGGAACTGGAAGAAAAGGACATCAAGGGAGATGAAGTCTACGCATATGTAGTCGGAACCAAAGATTATACCAACCAGGAGAAAATTGCATGGTTTAAGTCGTCAACACAGAGGACAGACTCCAAGAAGTACACAGCATGGAAAGACGCAGGATACGGAGACTGGGATTTCCTCAAGTACCGGTCAGACCTGAGTAGGTTCTCCGGAGACGGGAAGCAGGATAAGATTGTAAACTACATCAAGACACAGACCACAGACACCAAGAAACGGAAGGCCCTGTGGATGCTGGCAGGATACAAGGAATCATCATACGACAAGAATATGAACTAGGTTTTCCTCCATCACGGGGACCCCTTCGGGGGTCCCTTTTCTAGGTGCATATTTCTGAACAGAAACTGTACGATTAAGGTGGAAAGATATTAAGGAGGACCTGCTTATGAATAACCTGCCCATCATTGTCTCTATAATCGCGCTCTTGTTTTCGATGTATCAGTTTGCCAACAAGGGAACCAAGGACCAGACATCGCAGATCACTACCATGCTGATCAAGTTAGAATCCATAGCAGAGGGGATCGTGGAACTCAAGGGAGATGTGCGGTCTATGCGCGATGATCTGAACGACCTGCGGGAACGCATCACCAGAGTAGAGGCATCGGCAAAGCAGGCCCACAAGAGACTGGATCGAATGGAAGGAAGGGAGACGAGAGAAGAATGATCGACTGGAAAAGAAAACTGTGCAGCAGAAAACTGTGGGTAGCTGTGACAGGATTTGTCACAGGACTCATGATTTATATGGGGCATTCGGAAGCAGAAGCATCACAGGTAGCTGCGATCATCCTTTCCGGAGCATCCGTAGTGGCATACTGTGTCGGAGAGGGACTCGCTGACGGAGCAAATTAGTCAAAGATTAGTCGATATTTAGTCAAGGAATAGTCAACAGAAAGGAGAAAACATGGAGCGTACACCGGAATTTGATCAGAAGGTAAAGGACCAGGTAAACAACACTTTTAAGACTCCGGAGCTGGATCTGATGACACAGGAGGAGTTTGACCAGGTGATCCCGGCAACCGGACCGGCACTCCCGGAAGAGGCGGAGAAGCTCCGCAAGGGTGTTGGACCGGCAGCAGACAAACCGACCGGACCGGCATCTGAGATCAAGTAGGAGGAGCTATGGGAAGCCTGGAAGGATTAATCGCAACAGGAAAGTCCTTTGTAGGATATATTGAGAAAGCATCCAATGCATATCTGGATTCCCTTCGGGATAACCGGGGAAGCAGGAACTATACCTGCTTTGCGCGGGATGTCAACGCGGCAGGCCTCGCGGGATGCCAGGCACAGCCATGGTGCGCGACATTTCAGTTTGCCCTGGAACTGTATGAGTTTGGCAAGGCGGAAGCGCTGCAACACTGGTGCATGACTCCTCAGACCTATGTGGGGTATAATTGTTTTAGTACACTTTCTGCTTTTGAACGGAAGGGAAAGACCGGAAACGTACCGAAGCTGGGAGCACTGGTCATCTTTAATTACTCCCATATGGGCAGAGTCATCCGGATCTACAAAAAGTACGGTGCCGTCTGGTTTGATTGCCTGGAAGGAAACACATCCTCCGCGCAGGACGACCGGAACGGAGGCATGGTAGCTATTAAGGAACGCAGAGCAGACGATACCAACATCAGAGCATTCTGCTACATTGACTATCCTGCAGAAACAGTCACTCCGGGATGGAGACTGGCTGCCGATGGTGTCCGGTGGTGGTACGAATTTGCGGACCGGACCTGGGCAACCGGAATGCAGGTACTGGAGACCAGCACCGGAAAGCATAAGTATCTTTTCGATAAACAGGGATATATGCTCACAGGATGGCAGCAGGACAACGGGAACTGGTACTACTTTGATGACACAAAAGGTTCCCCAAATGAGGGAGCCATGTGGAAGTCGGATGATACCGGAGCGCAGAAGCTGTGGACTTTATGATGCATGCATCAATTCTGTTCGTTTTGGGCAGGAAACCCACACGAAAATAAGGGGAATTTCGTGCATCAAAACGTGCATCAAGTGTACCGAAAATGTGTACCTTGATACCGAAATAGCATTTCGGACGGAGAAAAGATAAGACGAAAAAAGTCGAGAAAACCGCACAACTAAGCCAAAAAATGGCTATGTTGTGCGGTTCCTCTGATCCACCAAAAAGTGCAGCCAGAGGGACTTGAACCCACAGGGTATGCCTATACTGCAGGTGTTTTGGTGGTTCGTGCATCAATTTGTGCATCAAGTGTACCGGATATAGTACCGAATGCATCCAGGATCTTCTTGTCCTGTTTTACCTTTTCAAGGTCAATAACATTCTGGTAGATCCGTTTCATGACATAGCTGCCTTCTGCCCATCCGCCTCTCTTTTCGATATAGAGATCCGGAACTCCATGCGCATGGAGATAGGATGCAGAGAAGTGCCGAAGGTCATGAAAACGGAAGTGCGGGAGACCGGACTTCTTGACTGCCCAGGTGAATGCATCGCTGATGTAGGACGGGATGACGGAGAGCAGCCTGCCGTCTTCATTCTCTGGGAGAGACAGGAGAAACTCAATAATATTCCCAGGCATGGGAACATATCGGTATGACTCATAGGTCTTGGGGTAAGGCTTCATGACATATTCTTTGTCATCATTAAGGACCATGCAGTTATGGACATGGATGACATTGCCATCTATATCAGACCGCATAAGACCACAGATTTCACCGCGACGCAGAGTGCCGACAGCGGCGAGATAGATCGCGGCCTTCAGCTGGTCATTGGTAACGATGGAGAGTAGTGTCCTGATATCCGCATCGGATGGGCAGTAGTATTCCTGCCGCTGTTTGGAAGGCAGGGTAACCATCAGGTCAAACTTCGGAGCGAACATTTTGAGAGCGGATATAAACAGCAGGGCATTGTTCCGGACCGTCTTTGGCTTAAACTTGGATGACAGGTCGC
>Ga0326514_10002447_pt1 | contig 11810 bp, 15 predicted proteins | sample 3_2548_0518_D_FD_203653 | JGI IMG/M metagenome (GOLD analysis project Ga0326514, IMG submission 203653) | Bovine rumen microbial communities from UC Davis, California, United States - 3_2548_0518 | ecosystem: Host-associated > Mammals > Digestive system > Stomach > Rumen | place: USA... | reverse complement strand
CATATTTTCTATGTCAAAGACGCTTTTAGCTAGGTAATAATCGCATTTCTTTATTTTCTTCGTTTGTTCAACAAAATCAGATGCAGTAACATCATACCTAGTGAATCCACGAGCTTTGGAACCCTTATACACAAGCAAATGATGTTCATCTGAAACCATTTGGTCCAAATTCTTGGAATTATGGAAATGATAAAATTTTGAACAAGGGTTTTTAATATACGCCCTCGGTAATTCAAAATGTGCTTTGCCCGTATTAGGGTCGTATAACAACACCTCATCATCGTTATACTCGGATATCTTTTTCCATCCATACGGAGTCAAAAATTCAGTATCTTTATCGAGGCACCCAATGTCCACCCCGACCAGGTTAGGAACAACCTTGTCCTTGATTGTCATAGTGGTTCCAACCGTACATCCCTTTCCAGCATGTACGTCGGGCATGATGCGAACCTGCATGTCCTTAGCCCAGCACTGGCACATCATGTTCAATAACTGCGTATAAGCCTCGGGTTCGATATTGTCGGTGAACACCTTGGCTGTATTAAATTTCCCTTGTATCTCTAACATACTAACACCTTAATTTAATCGGGCAGGTGGGATTTGAACCCACACTGAAGGGAGTTTAAGTCCCATTCCTCTACCAGTTGGGTTACTACCCGAACCAATTCAATTTAGTCAGAAAGCAAACGCTTGATTTTGTCTCTGGCCCTCATGAAGTTCTCATGATAAGTGCCGTTCAGGTAGACAATATCTTCGGTGCAGTAATGCTGTCCGATAATGTTCATCAATACCTGATACTGCTTCTTACGGTCTTCGAAACTGTTGGTGAGACAATCCCTGCTGCCGTCCTGCACCCAACTGTCCTTCTTCGGGGGAAGAACAAAGATTGCATCGTATTTCAGGAACTTCGCATGAGCTTCAATACGCTTGTAATCTTCTTCGCTGACAACATATCTGTCATCCATCGAATAGTATTTGGCGTACATGAGCGTCGTCATTGCGTCACTATCGCAGATGTTCAGCTTATGCCAACTTGCAGAGTTGACACGGTACTGTTCATCGAGGAAACGAATGTAATCATCAACAGTCAACTTGGTATCGTCTGGATGTGGGGTTTCACCATTCACATCGGCAATATACGTGTGTCCATACTCCTCGGTGCAACCCGCATCGAAATATCTGGCAAGGTCTTGCGTGAGCGTAGACTTTCCTTCCGATGCCGTTCCGATAATCAGGACACGCTTGGCAAACTGAGCCTTGAACTCATACCCAATGATTTCGTCCCAATACTTCATCGGTTGCTTGCGTATTTTCGTCGCAGAAATCGGGTTAAAATCCCTGGACAACAGGAACACATTTGGACCCTTCATTATCAACGACATGATTGCCTGTCTGTATGCCTCTTCACCAGTAAAGACAGTAGTGCGTTGAAGCAATTTCATGCACTTTCTCTTGCTGACATCAGCATTGCCGTACACTACTTCAGCTATTTTATAGCTGAGGGCTTCCAACCATTCAGCCCACTTGTCCATGTAGCCTGCGATGCCGATATCGTTGTCCTTCATCATGACGACGTGTACAAGCGGGTCGCCTTCAAACATACTCTTAATGATTTCGTAGCGACGCTCAATCGGAAGACCAATTCTCGTGCCACGGTCACCATCAAGACCGCAAACGGCAATGATTGCTCCCTTAGAGCAGAGTTTCTTCGCCGCCATGACAAGGTCAAGATGGCCAGTGTGCATCGGGCTGAAAGACCCGAGGACAATCCCGTATTCACGAGGGCCACCACTGATGCTGTTAAACACGTCGTCCAGCATTTAAGCCTCCACAGTGTCAGTTTCGATTTTCTTCTCGTTATGAGACCATTCAATCCATCCGTAGATGGTGTTGATGAACCAGCACACATACATTGCAACCATGGCCCATTCGCCAATCAGGGCGAACGTAACAATGGAAATCGCGTCAAGAACAAACCAGAAGAACCACTGTTCACGGTAGCAAGTGACAATGAGAATCTGGGCGATAACAGTGAAACTGATGCTTAAAGCATCCATGTACGGAACTGCACCGTCAAGAACAAACTTATCGAATGTACCGAACCCAACAGTGAGGACGATTGTCGCAACAATGGAAGCGACCCACGCCTTGGGGGACAGCCTCTTGGGGCTGACGTGCGTCTTGTCCTTTTCAAGCTGCTTGTACCATGCGTAAACACCATAAACCATAGTCACGTTGTAGAAGATGTATTCGCCAAATTCAAGCCACAGGCGGCTTTCCCAACAGATGTACATATACATGAAGTTGAACACGAAACTGGGTACGTAAGCCCAGATGTTCTTCTGTGCGAACATCACGGTGGATATCGTTCCAAGAAGTGCGGTGAGCATTGCGAACCACATCGCCGTATGGCCGTCAGGCATCATGATGGTGAAGATGACGGTGAAGATGATAAACGCTGCCATGTACAGCGCACGGAATTTGTTTTTGATAAAAGACATAGGTCCTTCTTTGTTGATTGTTGATTTTTAATTAAATATAATATATGTTTGCTATTCTGTCAAGATGATTAACCACCTGCGGGCCAGTCAACGTAGCACTTACCCTGATTTTTCCTCACATAGGAAATAATCATGCGCTGCATCTGTTTGTACTCCTTGTCACTGCACTCGTCTGTGTTCTGAAGAATGACAGCATTCGGGTCAAGGATGAAGGACGCAAGGTCGCAGAAGTCCAAGTAAGAATTGCAACTGTCATCTACGCTCAGAATAGACAAGTCTGCCTTAGGCTCTGTAATCTTGTCAATCGTTCTGAGCATGTAGCTCATAATGATAGACTGAAAGGAGTCATGCCCATAGCATCCGTTCGTAGCCCAATCTTTCGGCCCAATGTATGCACCCCATTCCATCGACTTGACCTTAGTATTCTTGATGGTAAGATTGATTGCCCAATGCTTCTTGAAGCTCTTCTTCATGTACGCAATGAACTTTTTGTATACCGCAATAATCTCGTTATTACGTTTGACATCCTTCTTGCTAATGTTCAGGTAGCCCTTCTTTTTCTCAGACCAATTGCCACAAACCAGCTTATCGCACCAGTATTTCATGATAATGAGGAAGCAGTAGCTAGCCTTTTCGTCAGGCAACTTTCTTTCGATTAGCGTTCTATCGCTAAAATCCATGTTACCGTCCATACAGACATTGACGGGTTCCTTGTTGAATACATTACCCTTCGGGATAACAATAGCGTGCATCGAAGACGAATTCGTTTCGAACACCGAGTTTCTGATTGTTTTCATTTGTATCTCCTGTTTGTTAAATTTCTTTTGCTGGGTTTAGCAGCAGTATGTTGTGGTACGGGCGTGTATTATGTTCTTCGTCGCTTACAAGGTCATCGATAATGTCGTATTCTTCACCAGCATATTTGCTAAGGTCGGTATTTACGAACATCTCGATAAGAAGAAATATCTTTCTGAGTCCGTATGCGGCCATCATGCCTGGATGAAGAACTTCATCACGGTCTTCATCCTTCAACCAGTTACGGATGATTGCATAATCTACCGAATTGCTCTTTGTGTAAACCAGACCACGTTGCGTTACGGGCACACCAAGTCGCTCATAAATGCTATCAACTACGCCTTTATCGATTTCCTCACTGGTTTTCCAACCCCAAGTAAACAGATGGACATACCTCGGGTTACGCCTTTTGATAAAATCCTTAATCCTGTCGCAGTTCTCCGACATAAAGTTCAGCGAACGCAAGTCATCTATAACTGTGTTTTCAATATCAAGCACGATTTGCATTGTAGTCTCTTACCTTCTTTACATATTGAGAAATGTCTATTGCTTTAGGACAGCACTTTCCGTCCTTGTAGATACTGAACATAAGGTTCTCTACGATTTCCTTGCGTTCATCTTTCACAGCATCGTCGTAGTCGTCAATGCACTCGATGTCGGCATGCAACGCACAGTCTCGGCAGTACGGGCTAATCCATCCACGGTTCACCATCGGCACATCTAGCTTTCCACATACGATGCAAACATTGCGGGAGATTGCACAGTACGCTTCGAGGATGTTGAACAGATTGTCCGTCATGTGCGAGGTGTACACACGGAGTTCTCCATACTTTTCCTTGATGTCGGTAAAGAAGAATCGTTCCTTCTCTTCCTTCGGCCAAGTGTTGACTTCGTTCTGGATATCCTCGAACATCGGGATGCCGAACGCCTTAGCCCATCCCTTCGGCATGGCGTCGAGATAGGTATACTCGTCGTTGTTATCAATCGGTTCGCCCGTGTATACATTCCTCTGTCGAAGTATCGGGTACTTCGCCAACAGAGCCTTATTTTCTTCCACTGTTCGACTCATTTCTTCTTCCCCTTTACATGAGCTTTTACACACATACTTACATAGTCAGCAACATTGTGTAGAGTGTATTTCTTACCATTTTCTACAACAAAAGTCGAACCGCCTTTAGAAATTTGTTCCAGCGCCTCATACAGGAACCATTCGGCACCATACCTGACTTCATTCAGGTTTCTCATAATCCACTGAATTAGATACTCTTCAAACAAGTGGCTAGGCCCGAAATACATCGAACGGGTATCACCGCCAAGAACACCTTCCATTTTCTTGTTGAACTGTTCCATTTCGTCTTCAATACCCTTACGGAGCTCTATCAGCTTTTCGAGTTCTTCGGTAAGTCTTTTTTCTTCGTTGGCCATATAAACCTCTTTTTCCAAAATATACATACTTCGTTTTCGATTGTCAAGGGAAATACCTAATTATTTTTCAAAAAACCCTTGCCAAGATAAACAGAATATACTATATTAAATCACAGAACCAAGGAATTACAATGGCAACTAAAAAACCTACACAAGAAACTACCCCTGCTTGCAGCTTCTGCGGAAAGCCCCTTGCACCGACAGCGAAGGCCATAAGCGGAATGTACGCAACGATTTGCGAAGACTGCGTCAAGCTCGCCAGTAGCATGATGGGTGCAAAATCCCCCATGCTCAAGGAACCTAAGCCAAAGAAAGCCGCTGCTCTTCCATCCCCGCACAAGATTAAGGAACACCTCGACCAGTTCGTAATCGGTCAAGACAAGGCCAAGGAAGCCCTTTCTATCGCCGTGTACAACCATTACAAGCGTCTGGACTACAACGCAATCCGTTCGGACGACGATGTGGAAATCGAGAAGTCTAATGTTCTCCTCGTGGGCCCGACTGGTTGCGGAAAGACCATGCTTGCAAGAGCTATTGCCAAGATGCTTGACGTGCCGTTCGCAATCGCCGATGCAACCGTCCTTACCGAAGCAGGCTATGTGGGTGAAGATGTGGACAGCATCATTTCCCGTCTCCTCCAGGCTGCAGACATGGACGCTATCGCCGCTGAACACGGCATCATCTTCCTCGACGAAATCGACAAGATTGCAAGGAAGAGTTCCAACCCGTCTATCACCCGAGACGTTTCTGGCGAAGGTGTTCAGCAGGGCCTGTTGAAACTCCTTGAAGGAACCGAGGCTAAAATCAATCCGCAGGGCGGAAGAAAGCACCCCGAACAGAAACTTATTTCAGTTGACACGAGGAACATCCTCTTCATCTGCGGTGGAGCGTTCGAAGGCCTGGAAGACATCATTTCAGAACGTACCGAAAGTGGCGGCATGGGCTTCGGTGCTACAATCCACAAGAAGGAAAAGCTGAGCCTCAGCGAACTATTCGATAAGTGCGAACCCGATGACCTCGTGAAGTTCGGTCTTATGCCTGAACTGGTTGGACGACTTCCCGTCACCGTCGCCCTCGATGAACTTGATGAAGAAGCCCTCCGTCGCATCCTGACAGAACCGAAGAACGCCATCATCAAGCAGTACACAAAACTCCTTGAACTTGACGGAATTAACCTCACGTTCGACGAAGAAGCCCTTGGCGAAATCGCAAGGCTGACAATCGACCGTCATACGGGAGCTCGTGGCCTCCGTTCAATCGTCGAAGAGTTGCTCCATAACGCAATGTTCATGGGCCCAGACAGCGAACAGAAGGAAATCCACATCACGCAAGACATGGTGGTGGAACACTTCAATATCCAAGAACGGAAAGCGTCCTAACACACTTAATCATATTGAAAAAGCCAGCGATTTCTCGCTGGCTTTCTTTTATCCCTCTCTCTCGTCTTCGGGACTGTCTTCACATGTGACATGCCCAGGTTTGAAAATCAGGTCTGCATGTGCTTTTAGTTCTTTGGTTATCGCCGCAACGATGTTCCAGTCAGGTTCAAGCAGGGATGATTCCAGTTCCTTGAACTTCTGGGAAACCCATATCCTCCAAGCGGCAAGCTTCCCGTACTCATCAAGCATGCTTTCAACCCACTGCTTAATGGAATCGTCACTCCATTCCTTGTAGTCACCAAGCAATGATGTTCCAATCAGTCCAACAGCATCCTGCACATGGATGAACTCGTACTTATCCTTCGGTGGGTACTTCATGGTCACACACGGGGAGTGCTCCTTGTCATTTACAACCGACCTGAACACGACACCGAAATTGTTACCTAAATTGCCATGGAAAATCTTCAACGAGATTTCATTGGAAACTTCCCGCTTGAATACGTAAGTAAACCCATTAATCACGCATTCATTGTAGGCCAATACGGTAGGATAACCGTGACAAATGCTCGACCACACTCTGTCTATGAGACTCATTTGCCCCTCCAAACAACCTGAATAGGTTCTTTAGGTTTCGGTTCACGCTTTCCCCATACACGCTCGGCTTCCTTTATGGCATCAGCCATTGACGAATGCCCGCACGGAGCAATCGCTTGATACGAGATGCTTTCCCAGTTATAATGCCACCAGAGAAACCATATCTGAGGATAATATTCAATCCCTTTCTTGATTACCCGTTTCGGCAATCTGCTTGTCAACCATCTAAGCATAACAACCTCCATTAACCATCGAACCATACGGCACGGGCTTTAATGAAGGTCTTGTCACCTTCGACAACTTCCTTGACTTCGGAACGCTCCCATTTCTCGTCACCCACTTGGGTAAAGTCGCCAGAGAGGTCCTTCATTTCCTGATAGTTGCTTGCCTTGTGGTCGTCCTCTAGTTGATAGAGCAACTCACTGATGGGATTTCCACCAGAGTTTTTATGATTTACGGTAATCCGTATAAAAGTTTCGATAAACTCCAACGGCAACTCGCCAAAGTCGTCAGGATAATGCTCACGGAGGTATTTTGCATAGTCCTTGACTTCGACAATGTTATCACACTTGTCATACGGAGTATCCTCAGTCATCGGGTTGTAACGAAGCCAAATCAGGTTAGGGTCACCCGCAACAAACCTATCCCATTTATCCTTCTGGGTATAAGTCATCACATGAGCCGAGGACGAATTGGTTTCAAATACGCCTAGTCTAATCGTTTTCATAATATCCTCTAAGATAAAAAGCGGATAGTTGCACACCATCCGCTTTGATAAAGTCTAACTAACTTAGAACTTCACTGTCGGTGCTACATCAGCACCAGTCACTGCGGAGAACGGAACCTTCGGGGTCACGCCTGCGATACCAGCAACGAGAACGCCAGGGAAAGTTCTTACCTTGTTGTTCAAGTCGTTGACAGACTTGTTGAACTGGCGTCTGGCTTCTGCGATACGGTTTTCGCATCCTTCAAGTTCAACACGCAAGTCTCGGAAAGCGGCATTGGCCTTCAAGTTGGGATAGTTTTCCGTAAGCATCATGAGACGCTGCAAGGCACCACCGAGGCTGTTCTGAGCTTCCTGGAAGCGCTTCATTGCACGTTCGTCGCCAAGCATGCTTTCATCCATCTTCATCACGCCACCCATGCGGCTGCGTGCTTCGATGACTTCAGTGAGTGTGCTCTTTTCAAAGTTTGCTTCACCCTTCACCGATTCGACGATGTTAGGGATAAGGTCGTAACGACGCTGATACTGGTTTTCAACATTGGCCCAGCTCATCTGCACACCGTTTTCAAGGGTGCGGATGCCGTTGAACTGACCGATTAGCGATGCTCCGCAGATGAATGCGAGAACAGCGAGAACGATAAGGATGATTTTGCCCGTAGACATGGTTATTTACCTCTTTGTTTTAATGGTTTGGTTAAAATATAGTATTTAATCGACTTCTTGTCAAGGCTACCAGCCACCGTGACTTCCGCCACCGCCGAATCCGCCTCCACCGAAACCTCGGCCACCACCTCCACCACCTTTACCAAGGCAGGAAAGAATGAGAAGCAACCCACTCAGACACGGAATGTCGGTGACAGCCTCGATGACGCCCAACAGGATGAAAACTGCGATGATAATGAATATGATAAGACCCTTCTGCCAACCTTGGAGATGGTCCCCTTCGACAGGAGCGAGCTGTGCCGTATCGAGTGTTGCAGACAGAGCAATCTTCTTCTCTTCCTGCACCTTCTGTGCAATCATGCTGGCAAGCTTGATGGCACCCTGACCTCCCTTACCCTGTTGCAATGCGGGGATAAGAGAGACTTCCTGCATGTGTTCCACAAGGACATCGGGCAGATAACCTTCCGAACCGTAGCCAACCTGCACGCCTCTCAGGTGCGGCTCCATTACGACATAGATTAGAACACCCTCGTTGGAATCCTTGCTGCAAATCGCCCACTTCTGGGCAACCTTCAAACTGAATTCAACTGGGTCTTGACCGTCAATCGACTTGAATGTGGCCAAGGCAAGACCGAAGTTTGCGTTCTTTGCAAGGTCAGCGGCGATTGCATTGAACTGGTACACTTCGTTTGCAGACATGATGCCAGCACCGTCGTACACAAATGTGTTTTTCGGTGTCGGTGGTATCTCGATAGCGGATGCCATCGAGAACAAGAACAATAATACGAATAGAATTTTCTTCATTTTCTCCTCTTAGCTGTGCCAGAAAGTTAGAGACATTTGTTTCCTGAGAAGGTCACGCGGCATGTCGTATCTCTTGCCTGCAAGGTCGTCCCTCCAATCCTCTGGACCGAAGTACGACATCGCATCAGCGAAAGAGTCTCCAGTAAGGCAATTACCAGAGATGCCAATGTAATGGGCCAGCTTAGGGCAGTCGGGATAGTCGCTATCCTCATGGAACCTGGCGACCATGGCATCGTATTCGTCACGGCCCATGTCTGCAGGGTCGAACTCGCAGTTCCTGTAATCCTGCGGTTCATCCCCATCGATGACAACCTTGTCGCCATCCACTGTCAATGCATAGCAACGGTAGTCCTTTATCTCGGGAAGACCGAACTCCTGATACACTCCATTGAGCAGGTCAAGGAAATCCTTACGGTTCTTTTCCCTTATATCCTTTCGCACATTGTAGACAGCGCCCTTGTCTCCGTCAATTCTCCATTCTGCAAGAACGGAACATACAGACTGTGCGGCAAGATACTGGATAATCCGCTTGACATCGTGAGTGTAGCACTTCGGGTTACCCGACTGCCAGAACGTATCCAGCTCGATTTCGAGCAATCCGTTTTCGTCAGGAAGCGGGAACTCCGACTTGTCACGCATTGTCGGTTCCGTTCCCTTCGGATAACTGAAAGCATGCTCGGACGACGAGTTGGTTTCGAACACGTTCATTCTGATGGTTCGCATAGCATTACCTAATCGTTGTCGTTAAGGATTTTTATTACAGAGGCACTGAACACGAAGTCGAACAGTGCAGCAGGGTCGTCAATCATGTTGCCGATACGCTCGCTGTCTTCGTCTGCGGCAGGTGCGCTCTGGTGGTCGATGTAGCCAGACGGTTCACCATCGAAGTCGAAATCTACGATGACCCCATGTTCCTCGAAGTATTCCTGAATAGCAGGGAGCTTGTCACGGAGGCCTTCTCCGAAGATATACTTGCCCGCCACGAGAGCGTAGTCGAGATGGTCGTCGGGCGTTTCCACATCGGGGCCGCCCCAACCATACTCACCGCTACCACTTACCCTGATGCGTGGATAACGCTTCGGGTCAAACTTGCGTTCATCCGTGATGCTGAACGAATGACAGCTAGAACTGTTTGTTTCAAAGACTGATTGTCTTATCGTTTTCATTTTTTACCATCCTTGTGTAGTAATCTGAAGAAGGTCGTGAATGTTTTCCTTGCCAGTGAACGGATAACGCTTGTCCAAAGCGGCAGTGCTCATACGGGCCACCTGCATGTTGGGAACGTCGATGTACATCGTGGCACAGGAAATGTTTCCGTCAGCGTCCATAACATCCGTGTCAGAACCCTGGAACAGGGTATCATAACGGGCATCGGAAATGTCGAGCAACGCCTTCGGGTTAAGCTGTTCGATACCGAGGCAGTCAAACGAGATTACCTTGAACGGATTGATATTGGTTGAACCAATCCGTACCAGCAGGCTCTGCAACCACTTGATGTTCGCCTTGATTTCTTCGGACTGCTTTTCGAACAAAGTGTGCCCACGACGCAAGTCCTTGTAGCCAAGGATAAGAATCTTGCGGCCAAACAGGGGAGCAACATCGTTTTCCGAAAGGATGCCAGCAATCGTGTGGATGACAACATTGTTTCCGAGCGTGTCGATAAACGCAAAGTCATCCATGTTGCTTGCATCGGTCAGCGAAATGCCAATTCCGTGAACAAGGCCGCCACCGACAATCTTGCAGATGAGGTCCTTGTAAGGTCTCAGGTGACGCTGGTTGATTGTGATGTTTGCAATGACACCCTGTTCCTTCAAGCGTTCGAGGAACCATACGAGGTCAGGGTGAGCCAATGCGTTGCCACCGCCGACAGCACATTCCGTACCCGCCTGCAATGTCGCAATCATCGGTTCCAGTGCCTTGAGGTCGCCATGCTTTCCGTTCACCGTAGAGTTCTCATGGCAATAAGCACAGCCACCATCGCACTTGTCGGTAATCTTGATGTCAAAGTTTTCTGGAAAATCATAAGTGAAATGGTCGGCCTTGGGGTCGATTGTTTCTTTGATTTTGGTGCCATCGGAATAGATGGTCACCCTGTGGTTTCCGTTTGTATATGTATTGAGTTTCTTTTCCATTTCAAATTCTCTTTGTTGTTAGTCATCCCACATCGAACTGTGCTTCGTCTGTTCGATGAAACCATCAGGATAGTACAACTGGTTGGACATTCCTTCATAGGTTCCAGACATATGCACAATTTCGGACATCGCCTTTTCGTACGTCTGGCAAGCAACGCAATGCCCGCAACGTCCCTTGTAGCTCGGCGAATAGCAGAAAGTGCAGAGTTCGGTCGGAAAGTGGTAATGGTTCAGGTTACGGATAATGTCAGCCTTGGTCAAGAACTGCAGGGGGAAGCTGAACATGATGTTCTTCTGGCCGGCCACCGCAAGCAGGTGTTCCTGTGCGGCAAGGATATTGTGAGAACTGTGCCAGAAATCGTCGCCACGATGATATCCGAAGTGGTAACAAGCGTTGTTACGGCCACCCATAGACACCATCGAAAGCATAAACGGCTGCTGGAACAGGGACGGTTCAGCACCAGTCCAACCAATCATGTCGCCTTCAAGCCTTATGTAATCACGGTTCGGTTCGTAGTTGTACTTCTTGGCGAGATATTCTAGGATTTTTTCCTGGGCTGCAATTTCCGCAGTGAAATGACGGTTTTCACCAAACTGTCTGCACTGGAAACTAAGCAACCTGGGCTTAATGCCCTTTTCAAGCAGGTCAACCAAAATCAAGGTGCTGTCAAAGCCACCACTGAAAACAACAACATTCTGCTTAATCCCGTCGTATCGCTTGGTAATCGGCCTTACGTCAAGCATCCTAGGGGTAACTTCAGGTGCGGGTTCAACTTCAACTTCCTTTTCACTC
>Ga0326514_10002443_pt1 | contig 11816 bp, 21 predicted proteins | sample 3_2548_0518_D_FD_203653 | JGI IMG/M metagenome (GOLD analysis project Ga0326514, IMG submission 203653) | Bovine rumen microbial communities from UC Davis, California, United States - 3_2548_0518 | ecosystem: Host-associated > Mammals > Digestive system > Stomach > Rumen | place: USA... | reverse complement strand
TGGGATTATAATGAAGATGAAGGATTTGACCCTTACATGGGCGAATATACTTGGGATTGTTAAAAAACAGTCCCAAGTTTTTTAGTATTCCCAAAGAATTCCAAAGAGCCCGGGTGCAAAGATTGTTAAAAAAATAACTTTCTCATCGTGGGAAAAAAATCTTGACAAATTTAATTGGATGTGTTATTATAATAGTACCAAAAGAAAAGGAAGTAAAAAAAATGATGATTGTAATTGGACTTTTAATTGGGTATGCTATCAGTTTTCTTGCTAATGCTGGCCTTGTGTGGCTGCTGTGCTGGGGTCTGAAAGCAGTTGGTATCACCACTATCGGTGGTTGGACTGTGGCTTTTAGCTGGCCGCTGGTGTTGATTTTCACCGTTGCCTACATAATTCTTCATGGCATCTTCGGTGGACACAATAAGAAGTAAGGAGGAACAATTATGAAAGATAAGATTACTTATAGTATTGTTGAGGAAATTGCTGTCCTCTCTACCCGTGGCAGTTGGACTCTTGAACTTAACCGCGTAGCATGGAATGGCGGTTCGCCCAAGTATGATATCCGCTCATGGGATGCAGACCACACCAGAATGGGCAAGGGCGTTACCCTCAATGATGATGAGATGGAAGCCCTGCTCGATGCGATGGCGGCAAGGAACTAACCTTGCCCAATCGCCCGGGCAGTTTGTTAAATAAATAACTATTAAAAAAGATATTGACAAATTTAATTAAGTATGGTATTATAATAATACCAAAAGAAAAGGAGGATTAAAAAAATGGATTTCAAAAATATGACTATGGAAGAGCTTTGCCAGATGAAAACCGAACTCTATGATGAAATAGAACGTCGTGTTAAAGCAGAGGAGCAAGCGGCCATCAAAGAATTTATAGAGGCTTTTACTAAATTAAATCAAATGGCAGTAACTGTCACTTATGAAGATTATGATGATATCTATACCTTAATAAACCCTGACAGATTCCATTTCACATCTCTTTAACCCTTTTAGGGTTAAAGCCCGGGCACCGAAAAGGGGCTTGACAGAAAGTAAAAGATGTGCTATAATTAGATTACAAAGAACGAAAGGAAGAAAATAAAAATGATCGCTACTTATACTGAAATTGAACTTAGGCCTTGGTTTTTGAAAGAAATAAGAAAGTATCCTCATTCTAATACTGAACAGCATTTAAAAGCGGTATTTCATTTGATGTTCAATGAAAATAGTAAGGATAATTTGAAAAAAGTGCTTGACAAGGAATAAAAGGTGTGATATAATAAAAGCACAAAAGAAAGGGAGTTAAATCAAAATGAAAAAATACATTATTACTTATCGGTCTTTCAAAACTCATTGGGATAAAGAAATTTATTCTGAGGCTGAAAAGTCAATAGCAGAATGGCGATTTGATTCTTTGAAAAACTGTGAAAATGCTGATCATGTAGAGATGAAAATTAAAGAAGATTAAATCTATAATTACAAAGAACAAAAGGAGAACTTGAAAAATGGAAAACTTTGATAAGCGTATGAATAAAAAGACTGATAAGGAACTTCAAGAGTATCTTGCTTTTCGTCGCAAGGCTGGTCGCGTGCCTGCTAAAAAGGGCAAGGGGTCAAAATATGACCGCAATAATTTTAAGAAAGAGGTGGCGTAGGATGATGAAAAATAATCTCAATATCTATAAAATTGTTTTCAAGGGTTATCGCGGTGAAGAGGATAGCGTTTACATGTGCGCTCATAGTCCCGAATATGCTATCAAATGCTTCAAGGACTGCTCCGATGATGAAATCCTTTATGTAATTGAGGCTTTTCTTGCCGATGGTTTCATCCTTGATTAAGGGGGCTTAAAAAATGTTTAATGAATTAAAATATTATTTTGATTTTCCACTCACTTGTAAAAAGTGTGGAAAGAAAATGCGTTTTGGATTAGTGGCAATTCTCCATCTTTTGCTTGTCCATAAAACTATAAATAAAACCACTATAATGTGGGCATTGCGAAGAGGGCTTGAAATGCGCATTTTACTTCTGCCCTTTATCCTTGTTTATCTTCTCATTATGGCTATTTGCTATCCTTTCTGGTGGGTATTTGAACATCTTGGTCCTGGCAACTGGTAGTAAAAACTACCACCTTTGCCCGGGCACACTGATTGTTAAATAAATAACTTTTGAAAAACCTATTGACTTTTTAGAAAAAGAGAGTATAATAATAATTGTCAAGAGGGGAAAATTAAAGATGAGTGTAAGCAGTCTCAACCTCCCTCCTGCGTTTCAAAGAAATTTGAAAAAACCTCTTGACACCTTAGACATTCTGTGCTATAATAAATACAGAAAGTGAGGGAACAAAATGAACGCTCTTATCGATGAACTGATTTCTGCTCTGGAAAATTGTGATGCTGATAGTTATGAGATTGGCGATTGCCTTGATGAATTTGCTGATAATCATAGACGTGATGTTATCATTTCTTCTGGTGAAACCCGCTATGCCGTTGTTTTTAAGCACGATAATTTTGTGCTGAAAATTCCCCGCTATGGCTACTGCAAGGAAGATTATTGTCAGGCAGAAATTCGCGCCTATGAAAGCGCAAAAGCCTATCGAGTAGAGCGCATTTTGCTCCCTATTGAACTTTATCACACTACCTCTACTGGAATTGCTGTTTATAAACAGCCTAAATACTCTTTCTCTACCAGCGATGGTGATTATAATTGTCATTACGATATTTACCTTAACCGTCGTAATATTCCTGCACATCGCCCTATTATTAGAAAAATCACTGATGAATGTAGAGATGGAGATCGCATTAGTCGTCGTTGGATGGCGCGTGTACTCCAGCTCTATGGCAAAAAGTTTTGCCGTTCCTTTGAAGCGTGGACTATGGAAAACAATGTAAATGATTTACATAATAGCAATACTGGCTGGCTTGATAATAAGCCGATTATTTTAGACTACGCAGGGTATAGGGGGTAAAAACAAATGTATAGAACAAGAGATCGACCTTGACAATTTTCTGGTGTGTTTATTTATTGTTTATTATTGATTGATTAGTTATTACGAGAGAGCGCGCACAAGAACTTGCTTTCGTGGTATTCACTCGGCTCTAATGAAACCACGCAGAACGATTTGTTTAGGTCATTTGTTTCTCCAACTGTGATCGGGAAAAATCAAAGCCCAGTAAAGGTTGCAAACTTTACTGCCAAAAGGAAAAGAGTAATGAATGATTATGCGGGGACGCCTGGATAATCATTCAGCGCCCGGGCACAAAAAATTTTTTTAGAAATCTATTGACATTTTCTAATAATCTGCTATAATAATAAATGTAAGGGGGACACGAAGGTAAGCCCCCAGAAATAAAAAGATTGGAGATTAAAAAAATGGTTACTTCTAAGTATGAAAATCTGTACGTTTCTACCCGCAATGCTAAAGATGCCACCAGATATGTGGATGAAGTAGTCGAACTGCTCAGCCATTCTACTCTGCCTATCATGCCCAAGGAAATTGGTGTGCATCTGTTTGGTGCTGATTACCTTAACCCTGTTGAAATTTCTGATCCTTATCATTATGGTTATCATAAAGCAAGTCAGCGTGCCACTATTAGCCAGATTATGCGCCATCTTCACAAGGCAGGGTTGGTGAAGCGTGAGTATCTTGATGGTGAGCCTATTGAGATTGAGGACACCGAATGGGTTTCCGATGAGCCGTATAATGTGCCTTTGTATCTCAATGTCCATGATGATGAAGGCAATACTTATCAGATGGAGAATCCCAAGTATGATTGGGTCAAAGCAATGAATGCTCGTGATTGTGGGCATTTCGAGCGCGTTAAAAAGACTATTACCCCCAAGATTAAGGCATGGCTTTGGGTAGGGGAAAAGTAATTCCCCACCCAGTGCCCGGGCATCCGTTCACAAAAAATTCATAAATTACCTATTGACATTCCTTGAATCCAGTAGTATAATAAAATTACCAAAAGGAAAGGAAATAAAACAAATGAATGAAATGATGAAGTTAGTTGCCGTTATGTTTTTGCTCCGCTCGCAGGAACATAGAAACAAGAAAGAATTTTGGGGCGCGATGGCGTATAACAATGCTTTCGATTGGTTGTGTTATGCGCTGGAGGACAACAAAGATTGTCTTAGCCAGTTTGATGGATATGATGAAGCAAAAACTTTTATCAGAGAGCATCCTGACCTTGACATGTGGGCGATTGAAGATTTTATTAAGGGGTGGTGAAGTCCTCCCGGGCAGCAGAGATTGTTAAAAAATCTACTTTTGAAATATCTATTGACTTTTCACCAAAAGAGAGTATAATAATAATTGTCAAGGGGAGAAAGAAAACAACCTCTCTCAGGCGCATAACTTGATGTAAGTAAAATCAAATCTCTTCAAAAAAATAAAAAACCCCTTGACAAATTGCCCTCTCTATGATATAATGTAAGCACAGTAAAGGAAGAGGACAGAGGCGTTAAGAATGGTTCAAAAAACCCTCTTGACAAATCGCTCGACCTATGCTATAATATAAATGTAAGGTAAAAGAAAACCCACGGAGCCTTGTCCTACTAAAAGGCTTTAGAATCTGGTAGGTAAAATCTTTTGAAAGAGGTAGATACTATGTCTCGTAAGCTGTCCTATATTTCTGCGATTGATTTCGCTCTGTCCGTTCTGTCCCAGATTGACCCTGAGCAGGTTGCCATCCATGATGACGATCTCGGCACTTCCCATGATGTGTCTGTCGGTGAGGTCTGCGAGAAGCTGATTGCCCTGCGTGAGGTTCAGTCCAAGCGGTCTGGCAAGAAGTCTGACGCCCCCACCAAGGCGCAGGTCGAGCGTGCCGCTCTTGCTGAGCGTGTGCTTGCCGCTATGGAGCCTGACAAGGCTTATGGCACCGCTGAGATTGCGGCTCTTCTGCCTGAGCTGGCGGGGGCTACTCCCCAGCGTGTGACTCCGCTGATGAAGCTCCTCGGTGAGCGTGTGGCGGTGTCCAAGGTTAAAGGCAAGGCAGTATACTCTATCGCCTAACCCTATGCCCCAGCAAACCTACCCTTGTGGTAGGTTTGCGCCCGGGCAATCAGATTGTTAAAAAAATAACTTTTAATTTCCTATTGACATTCTTTTAATCCAGTAGTATAATAAAATTACCAAAAGGAAAGGAGATAAAACAAATGTACCTTTGTGATGCGCCCGCTGGTTCTATTGTATGTTTCAAAGAAAGTGCTAACTATTGGATGAAAGTAATAGAACATAATGGGATATGGGGTGTAACAAATCTTTACGACGGAATTGTTCTTGACACTGATACTCTGCGTAAAAGATGCGGAATTAATCCTAATACCTGTTATGTAGTGGCAAGAACTGTAGATGAACTGTATAGAGAGGGAGTGTAAAAATGATTACAAGAGATGATATTCGTAAAGCGGAACAGCACATCATTGATGAATGGGGTGCTGAGGTTGGCGGCAAAGTTGTTAATGAGGCTTGCCTTGTGCGACATGTTGCCCCGTTTGGCGGCGGCACAAAAGAATTTCTTGACCATTGCGTATGCTGTGGCGGGAACTGGGGCGGCATGTTTCTTTCTGGTCTGGAAAAACTGTACCCCGCTGTGTATGCGGCTATCCCTGATGACATGGGAGCAACTGGAAACGAAGCCTTTATAAATATTATTTATGTAATGATGCTGTGCGGCGTGGACACCTCTCGGTGAGCCACGCCTAACCGCCCGGGCGCATTGTTAAAAAAATAATCTTTATTTTTCTATTGACATTTTTTTTATTTTTGTTATAATGATACTTGTAAACAAGATAACGCGGAGGGAGCCGCAAGGCGCTATGACCTCTATTTGCTATGCCCTTTTGTCATTAGGGGAGAACCTTTCGGGCGATAATAGAAAAATCTCCCCAATATATTTTACCCTCTTGACAGATTATGTTAAGTATGGTATAATAATTATGTTGATAAGGGAAAGACAGTTACCCCTTATTAAATATTTAAAAAGGATGGATAAAAACTATGGACAAAATGTATGTGTTAGTTCTGGATGTAGAAACTGCTGGCGATGTTAAAACCAATCCTCTTGTTTATGACATTGGGGTAAAAATTGTTGACCTTGCTGGTAACATTATTGAACGTGGTAGTTGGGTTATCTATGATATTTATACTCAGCGTGACCTCATGACTTCTGCTTATTATGCCGCAAAATTGCCGCAGTATGAGTATGACATGGCAAATGGTTCTCGCAAGATGGCACGACTTGAAACTGTTCGTAAAATTATTTGGAAATGGATGTTTAAGTATAATGCTTTTCTGGTCGCCGCCTATAATGCTTCTTTTGATCGTAGAGCCCTTAATAATACTATTCGTACTCTTGGCATGGGTAGCTATTTCTTCCCCTTTAAAACTGAATTTATCGACATTTGGCGTATGGCTTGTTTGTCTATTTGTATGATGAAAAGCTATCATCAGATGGCGTATGAGAATGGCTGGTATAGTGATGCTGGTAACATTCGTACAAATGCCGAAACGGTATATAGTTTTCTTACAAATTCACCTGATTTTGAAGAATCTCATACCGCGCTTGAAGATGTTGATATTGAAACAGAAATTATGCTTTACTGTTGGAAAAAGGTAAAAACGCAAGACCGTGGCATTAAGGGGAATCCATGGAGATACCCACAGAAAGAATGGACTTTTCATGAAGCAAAGTTCGATGAAATTATTTAATAAAATCGCGGGGATTTTTCCCTGCGATTTTTTATTTGAAAATTTAAAAAAAATATTATAAAATATTTATAGAAAATAAAAAATGAGTATTATTGAATAAATATTCACCGCCCGGGCACATTGATTGTTAAAAAAATAACTTTTGAAAGAGGTATTGACTTTTCTGCAAAAGAGAGTATAATAATAATTGTCCAAAGGATAAAAAATAAAAAGGAGAATAAAAAAAATGAAGTGTGCCGCAGAATTGATTATGATGAAGAATGAAGCGATTGAAGCCCATAATGCCGTTGTCAATGCTAAATATGAAGAGATGGTTGCAAATGCAATTAATCTTTGTGAGACAACTATTAACGATGAGTTTGCTAAAAAGGCGGAAAACAGAGAGCCTTTGAAAGTTACGTATTGGGTTGGAACTTATAAGGATGAACTTGGTCATGAATTTTTCCGTTTTGGTGCACACCGCACACATTTGATTTCATCTCAGCCAGCTTATGCTGTTAAGCCTTTTATTGATTATCTTCATAAGTTTTGCTTTGAAGTAGTTATAGGCGAGGCGGATGGGAGTGGAGATAGAAAACTTACTGTTTATATCCCGAAGGAAGACAATAATCGAATTTGCGGTGTGTAAGGGAGTATTATCTCCCTTATGCGCCCGGGCGGATTGTTAAATAAATAACTTTTAAAAAATCTATTGACTTTTCCGCAAAAGAGAGTATAATAATAATTGTCAAGGGGGAGATACAGCCCAAAAGAAAAAATGACCGCTTGGGTGTTTCGTGCGGGGTTCAGTAAAAAAAATTCTTGGAACAAAGAAAAACCCCTTGACAAGCTCCACTTAATGTGGTATAATGAATACAGTCAAGAGGGCGGTGGAAACCACGATACGCGCACCGCGCTGATGAAAGCAACAAGTCCGATAAAAATTTTCAAAGAAACTTGAAAATCCCTCTTGACAAGCCCCATTAAGTATGGTATAATAAATACGTAATCAAGAGAGAACAAAAAGTTTTCCTTGAAAATAGAATCTCGCCTTGTCCTACTAAAAGGCATAAGAATCTGGTAGGTAAAATCTTTGAAAGAGGTAGATACTATGTCCACTGAGAAGAAGATTACTAAGCGCGATCGTTTTAATCGTCTGTTCACCATCGTGCAGGAGGGTGCTTACCCTGACGCCGATGATCTGATGGCTTTTATCGAGCATGAGATTGAACTGCTCGATAAGAAGAATACTGCTGAGCGCAAGCCTACTGCCAAGCAGGTGGCAAATGAGGGTTATAAGCAGAACATCCTTGATTGGATGGAGCCTGACCGCCTGTACCTTGCGGCTGAGATCGCCAAGGGCGTGCCTGAGATTGTCGCCGATGGTGTGACTGCGGGCACTGTGACCGCTCTGCTGACCCAGCTTTACAAGGCGGGTAGCCTGACCCGTACCGAGGATAAGCGTAAGAATTATTACGCCCTCGCGTAACTCCTTATGGCTTCGGGGATTGAGCCAATCAATCCCCATTCTATGCGGGCATAGCTCAGATGGAAGAGCATTTGACTTTTAATCAAAGGGGCGGGGGTTCAAGTCCCCCTGTCCGCACCAATAATCCCTTATATCTCCTTTCTTTCTCTCCTTTCTCTTTAGGGCTCTACCACTTTAACGTGGTAGAGTTTCCGCCCGGGCGATTTGTTAAATTTTTAACATCTCTTGACAGGAGAGAAAAAAGATGTTATAATACAAATACCAAGAGGAAAGGAATTGAATTAAATGGAAGAAAAAATTTTAGCTTGCCTTAATCGTTATCCTGGCTCCCGCAAACGTGAAATCGCTGGTTCTTTGCGGATTTGGCTTTGTGATAAATTATTTCTTGATACCATGAGTAAATTGAAAGATGCTGGATTAATTCAGTATGTCACTATTAACGATTCTGCTAATATGGAGTTTTATGATAAATGGTACTTGACAGAAGCAGGGTACTGTGCTATAATGAATATAGATTAAAGGAAAGGAGTGTAATACATGGCGAAGCCTGCTTTGAATGAAAAAACTATTGCAGATTACATGAAGCGGAATAAGTGTAATCGCGAAGAAGCAATTGACCTTATCAAGTATGATATTGCTGTCGAAGATGGTGAAGATACTGAGTATGACTTGACTGAGGAACAGAAAAAGGTCGTACAGGATATGAACCGCAAGATTGACCATAAGAAACCCGCTACCAAGGTAAAAAGAGAACGCAAACCGAATGAGTTGAAAGAAGCCCTCGTCGCCGCTCTTGCTGATTTCCTTGAAAATGTCTGTGAGATTGACATGGTTGAGGGCGGTCTTACCTACTGCGGGGATGTGGAGGTCACTAATAAGAATCGCATGATTCACTTTACTTGTAAAGATAAAGAATTTGATCTCCAACTCATTGAAAAGCGTGCCAAAAAGACCTAAATAGGCGAATCCCCGAACTTTTCGGGGCAATTCGCCCGGGCGGATTGTTAAATAAATAACTAATAAATAGGGATTGACAAATGCTCTTAACCCTGTTATAATATAATTGTTCCAAGGGAAAGCAAGAAAGTGACTGAGCCTGTTAGAGTCGCATCTGCGGGTGGGTGCGCAACGCCTATGAGTAGATTCTCAGCCAGTCGGTCAACCTTGTGGAAGCTTCTTACCAAGGAACATTCTCTGGGTAGGATTAGCTACCCTACTCATACAAATTAAATAGAAAAAAAATAAGGAGAGTAATAATGCTATTACTATTACATTTGCCACATCTTTAACGGTGTGGTTTTTTATTTGTTAAAAATAAAAAAATATGATATAATAATTTTAAGGATGTGATAAAATATGCTTATAAAAGAAATAAATACTATTCCAGAATTTAGTGAAGTAGCATCAGGATATTAGATTTATGATAATGGTTAGGTATGGTCTAATCGTAGTAATAAATTTTTAACCTTAACTAAGATTTATCCTTCAAAAAATAAAACAGGTTATCATTTGTATACGGTAGGTTTATAGTTAAAAAATAAAAAATCTAAACAATTTTTAATTCATCGCATTGTAGCTTGTGCTTTTATTCCGAATGATAATCCTACATTGTTAACAGAAGTTAATCACATTGATGCTAATACTGCTAACAATAGTATTACAAATTTAGAATGGATTACTCCTTTAAAAAATAAACAATTAAGTAATCATTAGAACAAACATTCTGCTATTAAATCAGTATGGAGATGTGATAAAGATACCCATTAGCGTATTGAAAAATATACCTCAATTATGGATGCTGAACGTGCGGGGTATGGTAATCACTCTGGTATTGTAGCAACTTGTAAAGGTAGACAAAAAAGTTGTGGTAATTATTTTTGGGAATACGATAAATAAATTTTCGCTTGCCCGGGCGCAAGATTGTTAAAAAATCTACTTTCAAAATACCTATTGACTTTTCTACAAAAGAGAGTATAATAATAATTGTCAGGGGGCGATAAGGCGTGAGAAGCTAAAGAGTCTCCCATCGAAAAAATTTTTCAAAGAAATTTGAAAAACCCCTTGACAAGTCCCACAAAGTGTGGTATAATGTAAGTGTAGTAAGGAAGAGGACAGAGGCATCAAGAACGGTTCAAAAAAAATAAAAAACCCTCTTGACAATTCGCTCAACCTATGCTATAATAAGTATGTAAGTGAGAGAGATAAAAACTCCACTACAAGCCTTGTCCTACTAAAAGGCATTAGAATCTGGTAGGGAACATTTTTGAAAGAGGTAGATACTATGTCCAATTCCGTTATGACTGGTGAGAAGAAGATTACCAAGCGTGACCGCTTTAACGAACTGCTCGGCATCCCCGCCGTTGCGGAGAATGACGGTCTGGTTGAGTTTATCAATCACGAGATTGAGCTGCTCGACAAGAAGAACACCGCCGAGCGGAAGCCCACCGCGAAGCAGGTGGCGAATGAGGGCTACAAGGAAGCCATTCTCGGCTGGATGGAGCCTGACCACCTGTATCTGGCGGCTGAGATTGTCAAGGGCTGTCCCGCTATCGTGGAGAACGGTGTCACCGCTGGCACTGTGACCGCCCTGCTGACCCAGCTTTACAAGGCTGGCAAGATTGTCCGTACTGAGGACAAGCGCAAGAATTATTACTCCCTGGCGGAGTAATAATTCCCCCATGGGGGATGGGTAAATCCCCCACCCTTAAAAATGGCCCCTTCTACTAATTGGATAGGTAATCAGGCTTTCAACCTGAAAATGGCGAGTTCAAACCTCCCAGGGGTCACCAACAATCTCCTATCTCCTTTCTTTCTCTCCTTTCTCTTTCGGGCTCTACTACTTTAATGTGGTAGAGTTCCCGCCCGGGCGATTTGTTAAAACCTTAACAAAATAAACTACTTGACATAATTCCAATAGCGTGATATAATTTTTATAGTAAAAGATAAGGGAGTGTATTAAATAATGGCTGACAATCCTGTATCATGGTTTTTCCTTATGATAATAGGTTTGTATTTTGTTTATAGGTTCTTGCGTGCCGCATACCTTGAATATGAAGAACGCTGCAAAGAGCGAGAGTATTATATCAATCAAGAAATTTTTCTTCAAAATGCTATTGACAAATCAAACGTTATGGCATATAATAAGTATATAAACAAAGGGGGTAATACCGATGAACATTATGATGCTCGATTGTGAAACGACTAATAGCCTTGAAGACCCTATCGCCTATGACGTAGGTTTTCAGGTTTTTAATGAAAATGGAGATGTCCTTGATGAAGCCTCTATGGTAAATTCTGACATTTTCCTGGACAAAGAACTGATGGAAAGTGCTTACTTTGCTGATAAAATCCCGCAGTATTGGGATGAAATTAAAATGGGCGCTCGTGATCTTATGTCATGGTATAGTATTAAACAGCGTTTGTATGGGGCTTATAGCTATCATAATTGTGACGCTGTATGTGCTCACAATGCTCGTTTTGACTATCGGGCGCTTCACTTGACTCAGCGTTATATTACTACCAGTAAATTCCGTTTTGTCTTGCCTTGGGGTGCTGAATGGCTGGATACTCTTAAAATGGCAAGAGCAGTTTTGAAAGACGATATTGATTACAATAAGTATTGTGATGATAATGGTTATGTTA
>Ga0326514_10002442_pt1 | contig 11819 bp, 13 predicted proteins | sample 3_2548_0518_D_FD_203653 | JGI IMG/M metagenome (GOLD analysis project Ga0326514, IMG submission 203653) | Bovine rumen microbial communities from UC Davis, California, United States - 3_2548_0518 | ecosystem: Host-associated > Mammals > Digestive system > Stomach > Rumen | place: USA... | reverse complement strand
GTCATTTCAGCGCCACCCATCTATGTGAATTAATTTAACATGTAACCTATATTAAGTTACAAGTCAAATTAATTCATATGTTACTTCTGTGACCGCAGACAGCGTTCGCCAAAAAGTCGTATGAAGCTTCACTCATTGAGGCTCCGAGAAGTATTGCTCCCGGAGTCTCCACAGTTTTATTGCTATTCGATCGCGTAGATCCTATCAATCTCCAGATGCTGGTCTCCAAGATCCATCGTCCGGTGGACGGGGTCGATGTCCAGAACATCTCCACTCAGCCATCTGTAGTTGCCTCTGACGCCATCATTTTTCAGCATGGTCTGTTCCGAATCGATCTCAAAATACAGGACGGAGATCTGCAGCTTCGAAATGCGCTCACAGCGTCTGGCGGGCAGCTCCTTGTATCTTTTCAGAATGTCCTGAAGCTTCAGGTCCAGTTCCTGCTTCATCTCTTCGGAAAGTTCCGCCGGATGAACGGTAAAGACAGTCTCCGCGTTCATGGTTTCATCAAAGCCGGAGAGTGCGTCGAAGGGAGCAAATATCTTCGCCCGGTTTCCGCGCTTCATCTTCGGATGGACGCGGGAGAAGTCGTCCCCGTTATGGACAGGGCGGTGCATCTTCTGCAGAATGATATAATCTGTTACCGTCATTACCTCGCTTTCCTTTCATAACAGATGAATCTGATCGAACCTTAAGACAGCCGGCCGGGCCTCAAGGCCGGCTGTCAAAGTTATGCTGTATTTATGCCTTATGACCGCCGATCTGGGTATTTCTTTCCTTTGTACGCGCGCCATCGCACAGGCTGATCCCGCGAAGAATGGCATTCGGCCCGTACTTAGCTTTGATTGTCAGAATAGCCTTCTCCAGCCGTTTCTGTCTCTCCATACCGGCGCAGTCAGAAAACAGACCCAGCTGGAACCAGGTGTCCTGCTCGCTTCGGACGTTATTCACCGTGAGAAAGATCCGCCGGACCTTCAGCTCCGGCCTTGTGATCCGCTGATAGAGGGACACAGCAGCCGGAATGATCTGCTTCGAGTAGTTCGTGAAGGTACCGAAGCGGATCGTTCCTCCGGAATAGGACGGGACCTTGCGTCCGTAGCAGTCGATCCGGTACTGGCCCGTGTAACCGGGACTGCAGACCTCATATCCGACATACATGGTCATTGAGTCGGCAGTGACCTTTTCTTTGACCATCTGAAGGGACAGAAGCTCCGCCTGTTCCTTGATCGCCAGCTGTGCTTCGTCATAGGAGTAAGCTCTCGGAAGAACCTGACCGTTGGAGATGGAGTGGGATCCGGTGTGGTAATTCTTGATGTCTTTCATGGTGCAGGGCTCGATCCCCCAGGCATGGTCGATCAGAAGCTCTGCGTTGACACCGAAGATCTGGTAGAGCAGAGACTCGTTGGCGATCGAGACCTCGGCGATATCCCCCATCGTATAGATCCCATACCGGGCCAGCCTTCCGGCGATGCCGTGCGCGATCTGCCAGAAGTCCGTGATCGGAGTATGGTTCCACAGCAGGTCCTTGTAGGATTCCTCCGTGAGCTCTGCGATGCGTACTCCGTCCTTGTCTGCCGGCTTATGCTTCGCAACGATGTCCATTGCGATCTTTGCCAGGTACATGTTAGTGCCTATCCCTCCGGTAGCGGTGATCCCGGTCTCTTTCAGAATCTCCTGGATCACCATTCGGACCAGGTCGTGAGCGCTGCAGGAATAGATGGAAGCATAGGGGGTGATATCAATGAACACCTCGTCGACGGAATAGACATGGATGTCCTCAGCGGAAAAGAACTTCAGGTAGACGGAATAGACCTTGGCGGAATATCGGATATAGGTCGCCATCCTCGGCGGAGCGATGATGTAGTCGATCTTCCGATGAAGGGCGTTCTCCGCGTTGCCGATCGCCTGCTTTGCCTCAAAAAGGCGGGGCCTTCCGGGGACTCCGACAGCCTTTAAGGCAGGGGAGACGGCCAGACAGATGGTCTTGTCCGTCCGCGTTTCATCCGCTACCAGAAGGTTGGCCTTCAGCGGGTCCAGGTGACGTTCCACACACTCCACGGAAGCATAGAAAGACTTGAGATCAATGCAGATATAGGTATGCTGAATCTCCTCTGCCATAGCCATAATATCCTCCCTTTTCCTGAAAATCGAACACCAGTTCTGCCAATAGGCGCAAATAAATAAGACAGGGGTAAATCTGTCCTATCATAGAGTATCAACCGGAATTCGGCAGGGTATGACAAGTGGAAGCGCCGCTCGGGCGGCCTGATCGTCCGCCCGTCAGTTCATTCTCTTATGAATCCATTCTTCCCGTAGTCCGGAGTCAGGTTCTTCATAAAGCTGCCATCGGCTTCCAGCGGAGTCCTCAGGTCATAACCGAGTTTATTCAGCTCCGTTGCCTTGATCAGCACCAGATTGATGTCCACACCGGCCTTCTGAGCGATCTCATCGACCGTGGCTCCCTGATGGATGTCATCGATCGTCTCCCTCGTGTCCAGGATCAGGTGACAGGCAAAGGCGTTCGCCTCGTATTCCATCCGGCTGGTCATCTTGAAAAGGGAGTAATACTCCTGCATGGCGCCGTCTTTGGCGTCTCCGCGGTGCAGCTGATCGTGTCCAAGTTCATGGGCGATCACGCATTTCCTTACATGGCCTTCCAGGTCTTTATTCAGGAAGATCATCCGGTTTCGCCACTTATAAAGATACATGCCGAGAAGCAGGTTCGTATTCAGGTTGTCGAAAAGTGCGATCCCAAGTGACTTCGCGATCGCTTCCGGGTCACTGGTCCCGAAGCGGCAGGCAAGGCGGTCCGCCTTCCTGTATAGATTCAGCGAATCAATCATTTTCCTGTGTCACCTCATCATCAGTTGCTGCCTTTGAAGCGGAAAGGAGCATACTTTTTGTTGCGCTCCTTGGCATACCAGTAGGCATCCTGGATCGCTTTCGCAACTTCGTCCCGGTCTTCCTCGGAAAGTTCTCCGCCTGCAAAGAGACCGGTGATCGTATTGACCGCATCCTCCGCCTGCTTTCTGCCGCGGCTGCCGTATTCTTCCTGGGCTTTTGCGACAAACTGGTCCGTGTCGGTCAGGAGATCGTTCGTGGTGCAGCCCAGTGCGTCGGCGATCTTCTGGTAGATGTCATGTTTCTTGGGATAGCGGCCCTCTATTTCATATCCTATGACAGCTCTTTTCCCAACGCCGATCTGTCTGGCAAGCTGATCCTGCGTCATTCCTTTTTCCTTTCGCAGTCTTCTCAGGTTTTCTGCAAATGACATCTCTGCCTCTCTTTCTGGTGGTTGTGTGTCACATGCACGTCCTGCATGTTTCACAACTGTGACTATAATCGTTCTTGAATATGATTTATAAAATCATCTTTCATGACTCAATAGTAGCACTGGTGATATTCAGTGTCAATAAGTAACACCAAATATTTTTCGAAGGAAGGGGCGATAGGAAAGGAATATATATGGATAGATCATCTGATGGACAAGTCAAATGGGTGAAGTTCCGTGTTGACCTGGACCAGCCGTCTCAAAGAGCCATGTATGGCTTCATACCAATTTGACCTGAATCTTCCATGGAGATAGTATTTAAGAAGATTTTTGAGGAACATAAGGTATATATTGATAGGTACAAGACGCTGCTTATGAATTGCAGAACAGGATACGAGGAGGTTTTAAACATGAAAACAGCATCGATCTGCGCCGGAGTCATCGGCTACAGCTACGCATTGAAATTCGCCATGGGAGGAAATGAGGTCTGGGCGCAGAACCGGACAGAGAAGTCTTCCGAACTCGCGAAGGAAAGGGTCAGGGAGAGCCTGCATTCCCTGGTTGTCAATGGAGTATATACAGAAGAACAGGAGAAGGAAATCCTGGAAAGAATTCATTTCACCACCTCCGTAGAGGAAGCAGTGAAGGATGCGGGCTTTATTCAGGAATCATCCGCGGAACACTATGATGTGAAGCATGAGATTGTCAAACAGATCGAGGAATATGCGCCGGAAGATACGGTGATCGCGTCTTCCACATCGGGCCTTCTGGTGACAGAGATTGCCAAATATGCCCGGCATCCGGAGCGTTTCGTGGGCGGACATCCCTATAATCCGCCGCACCTGATTCCGCTGGTGGAGATCACAAAAGGAGAGAAGACGGAAGACTGGGCAGTGGAAAAGGCGAAAGAATTCTACAAGGGGATCGGAATGGAGCCGGTCGTCCTGCAGAAGGAAGCACTGGGCTTCATCTGCAACAGGCTGCAGATGGCTCTCTACCGTGAGGTCGTGAATCTGGTCCTCAGCGGAGTCTGCACCGTGGAAGATGCGGACAAGGCAGTCACATTTGGCCCGGGCATCCGCTGGGGGATTATGGGGCCGTCTCTGGTTTTTGAACTCGGCGGCGGACAGCATGGCGTTGCAGGCTTGATGACCCATCTGCATGACTCTATATCCCTGTGGCTGAATGATATGGCTGACTGGAAGGAGTTCCCGCCGGAGACGGCGAAGGTCCTCCAGGAGGGAGTCAACGCGGAACTTGCGGACCGGCCGGAGGAGATTGGAAACACGCATGAGTCTTTGGAGCAGTATCGGGACAAGATGCTGATCGAGATGCTGAAGCTGCACAAGAAACTGTAAGGAAGCAGGCAGGATTCACTAATACGATGGAAACCAGGATTGACGGCGGGGAAAAGAAATCGAGGGAGTGTACTATCGGGCAGGAGGATCTTTCCTCCTGCCCGTTTTGCGCCCTGGGAGAGGTGGTGCCTATCCTGGTTTTTGAGGAAAAAACCGCGATTTCGGGCATGGCCACAAATTGTGGCATTTCGGGAAGGGTTTCAAGGGGTCACAGGGGTCACCTGTGTCGAATCGCGCGCGCACCGCGGTCGCAGGCTCCACGCGCACCACGCACGAGATGACAAGATGCCGATGCATGACAGAGGCGTATGGAGAGAAACTTCTATTACAAGGAGTGCGAGCAGGAAAACTGGGGCGTCAGAGAGCTTCGACGACAGATGAAGAGCATGCTGTTTCAGAGGCTGGCATTGAGCAAGGACAAAGAGGGGGTTCTGAAACTTTCCCAACAGGGGCAGGTGATTGACAATCCTGAGGACGTCCTGAAAGACCCATATGTGTTTGAATTTACCGGGCTTCCCGAACTTCCGGTTTATCAGGAAAGTGATCTTGAAGACGCACTGATTACAAACCTCAGTCAGTTTCTGCTGGAGCTTGGAAAAGGCTTCACCTATGTGGGCAGACAGCAGCGTATCAATATCGGCGGCAGAATTTTCAAGGTGGATCTCGTATTTTATCATCGTATTCTGAAATGTTTTGTCCTGATCGATCTGAAACGTGGTGAAGTTCAGCATGAAGATATCGGGCAGATGAATCTGTACCTGAATTATTACCGGGAGGAAATGAATACTGAGGGGGATACAGAACCAATCGGTATTGTTCTGGGAGCATACGAAGACAAGCTGATGGTGAAATACGCGACACAGAATATTTCCAATCAGCTGTTCGTCAGCCGCTATCAGCTGTACCTGCCTGACCGGGAACAGCTGGAAAGCGAGATTGCCCGCATTCTGGAACGGAATAGCGGTAAAGAAGGTCACGCAGAATAAGCCACAGATGATGGCAGAAAATCGCATGAAGAAGATCGGATTCTTTCCGGTCTTCTTTTTTTACACCCAAACGTAAAAAGGCCTTCCGATGGCAGTCATGGGAAAGGGAGGCGATCAAATGGGAGAGACAGAATCCGCTCTCGCTCTCATTCTGAAAAATCAGGAAGGTGCGGTTCAGAACCTGAGCACGAAGATGCCGAACGCCACTGAGGGCGAAGCGCTTTCGTCTCCGTTTCAGAGACCAGTTCGGTCCGACCGCATCAGTCCGGAGACAGCTGAATCAATCTGGAAGGGGGTGTCGCAGCAGCTGGATCAGGAAAGACAGGAGAGGCAGAGACTTCTTGAATGGTTCTCTGTGGAGATGGACCAGCTGCGGAAGGCAGACGCGGAAAAAGATCTTCGGATCCGGGATTTGATTGAGGAGAATTCTGAACTAAAAAAGCAGCTGGCGATTCAGCAGACCGCCTCTGAAATTCTCAGCAGGATTTTCGGATCAGGCAGGCTATATGATATCCGCGGGCATCCGACCGGAGACAGATCTGCCCATCCCATCCGGCAGAGAATCAACCGCCGCCGGGTTCGGAAGCTGACATCAGGCGAATCATTTGACGAAGAGCAGCTTGCTATCATCCGGGAAGCGGTCGCCCAAGGGCTTGAGTGGAAGAAGCTGAAGGTCCTGTGTGACCCGGCCATGAAGGCTCCGGCGATGAGAGTCTGCCTGACCTACCTGATGACGCGGTAACAAACAGACACAAGAAACACGCATCCCCGTGCAGGGGAGAAGGAGGAGCGACATGAAAGATTACGAAGGAAGAGAAGCGGTGTATCTGCTGGATATTGAAGCAGATCCTGACCTGGACCAGACAACAGAGAGACTTCTGGCCTATCTGGTAGTATTCAAGGACACGTCCGATGCGGACGGAAGCAATCAGAAAAGCATGAAATCCTGCCAGTATAAATATGTGGTAGAATGTTGGAATTCCGTTAGTATTGTGTTCAAAGTGGAGGAAAGGATGAGTATGAAAAAGGGACAGGCTTCCGGTTCAGCTGCAGAATTCAGCAAGGCAGGAAAAAAAGCATACTTTCATCTGCCGGGTCTGTTTGAGTTTCTTGAATTCTACAGGGTCTTTCTGCCCGTATTTTTTGAGCACCGGGAATATTTCTACGACTGGTGCGAGATCGGATCTCTGTACGGAGCACCGGGAGACTGCATATGGGGAGGCGGTCGTGTCGGCTGCGGTGACGCGGGCCCTCAGGAAGTTAAAGAACTGACGGATCAATATGGAATCAGTGCCCACCTCACCTTCAGCAATTCACTGCTGCGACAGGAGCATTTGTCTGATTCCATGGGCAACCAGCTTTGCAGAATGTTTGAGAGCGTCCCCGGAAACAAGCCGCGCTGCTGCGATAGCAAAGTGAAAAACGGCTGTGTTGACAGGGAGAATAACAGCTCCATTGGCAGGGAGAAAAACAGTGATACGTGGAGGGAAGATGGTGTTCCTGCAGTCAGAAATGGGATCATCATCACCTCGGACCTGCTGATGGATTATATACACAGACGATATCCGGGGTTCTGTTTCATTTCCTCGACAACGAAGGTCATCACGGACTTTTCCGCCTTCCGGAGGGAGCTTGACCGCCCGGAGTTCTCGTATGTTGTGCCGGATTTCCGCCTGAATAAGCACTTTGACGACCTGCGGGAGCTTAACCGGCCGGAGAAGGATAAAACCGAATTTCTGGTAAATGAGTGCTGCGATTTTGCCTGCCTGGAGAGGAGGCAGTGCTACGAAGCCGTCAGCAGAAAAGCACTGGGGGAAGACTGTGGCGACCATATCTGCGCGTCAAAGGATTCGGCGGAGGGATATGTATTCTCGAGGGCAATGAAAAATCCCGGGTTTATCTCTCTTCAGGACATTCAGGAGGTATATCTGCCCATGGGCTTCTCACAGTTCAAGATCGAAGGGCGGAGCCTTGGCAGCGCCATGATTCTTGAGTTTCTTCTCTACTACATGACGAAACCGGAATACCAGCTGAATGTGCGCGAGGCCATCTATCTCGACAGCAGCCTCGACCTGTTCTGATCCATCAGATGGCGGAGGCGGTATTACCTTGACATTAAGGTGATATCAAGTCCAAGAAGATTTGCGAGGAAAATGGCTTTGCCGATTTCGGCTGTTGGCTTTCCCCGCTCCAGGTCGGATATGAAGCTTACACTGAATCCTGTAAATTCCGCCAGATAATTCTGTGTATAACCCAGCTCTTTTCTGCGCTGCCTCAGCACCTGTCCGAAACTTTTCGCGTCTGTGATCTTCATTATTCACTCCCTTATCTCTGAGCGATGCGGCTATACCCGCCCCGCTCTAAGATCTGCTGCATGATTCGATCCATATTCGGCATACCATCGCAGGAAAGATGATAAGCCGCCTCGCGAAGAGTCTGTTCGAAAGAGTCAGCCATGATATCGAACCTTTTCATCGCCATCGCCGGATTAACGCGGCAGTACTCTGCTTCGCGCCGAAAAGAGCTGCGGTCAATATCATCAAGGGTCAGCTGGTCACCTATATAGAAGGACATCTCACGTGTACTGTTCTCATAGATAGCTGTGCTGACCATATCGTAGGCAGGCGCCAGACTGACAGAATGAAGGTCCCGGCTGTACAGAGCAGAAAAGTTTTTCAGATGGCTGTCCGTGTTGCCGGTCAGATAGCAGAATACGACCCTGTCCCAAAGCTTCAGCTGGTCACGAAGCGGATCTTTAAACATTTTCCTGATCAGGTCAAACATACGGGGCAAGTATCCTTGTTTACCCTGATCTTTTTTCTCATACTTTCTCCGGGCGGATACTCCCAATGCCTGGGAAAAGTCTTCTTGATGCAGGCGACAGGGAATCCTCAATCCATCGATACTCATCGAGCTTGATTCAAAATCTCTGTCATACCTGCGGGTAGCAAGAAGGACATCCTCATCCCTGCCTTCTCCCAGGTTGATGATGCGGCTGTCCGGAACATCTATGTCCAGTCCGGAGGCTGTGAGCTGGGTCAGCTGTTCGTTAGGAACGATCGAACGCAGACGAACATGACTCTGCTTGACGATGTGAGTACTGGGAGCTGTCCCCTTAGGCAGATACCAGTCACCGCTTTTCTCATCCAGATACAGTCCTGCCTTGCCGGTTGCTCCAGTCAGAGATATATGAGCTTTGGTAACGATCTCCGCTGTCAGACTGGCTCCTTCTCTGGCAAGTTCTTTTACCTGGTCAAGCGTCAGCCTTTCATAAGAGGGTACAATATCATCTTCTTCCTCCCGCCGAATCCGGATTGCCCCGATACACTCTCTGCCTAGTCCGGCCAGCAGCGTCAGGTAATCCGAGTCACTCTCATGCATCTTTTCCGCGACTGCTCTGCGGGTAAAACCTTCCGGAAGAAGGCCATCAAAGAAGATCTCCGTAGCATCCGGCTCAAAGGATTCTTCCTGAAGCGGAAGCTGCAGAGATATGGCTGCGGCATCTTCCCGCTGCAGGTATTCTGTATCATATCTGAACCGATAGTCCTTATCGCTATTGCCGGAAATGAGTCCGACCGGAATCTGTTTTCCGCTTTTTTCAATACTGACCTTAACCTGCTTCATCCAAGCTCCCATACAAACCGAACAGCTATCTCTATTTGTCCGGTTAAGAAATATAGCCGTACGGCTAATTATCTCTCAGTTAAGGGAATAATAAGCCGTACGGCTAATTTTGTCAATCTTCTCTCCATAGGGGCATGGACATGCAGCGTGGGCCTCCGCGTCCCCTGGACAGCTCGGCGCTTGGCATCTCGATGACTTCAAGGACATTCGGTGAAGTACGCTCTGATATACCGATTGCAAGCACAGATTCCGTCAGATTCATCGGGAAATCAGCCGTGCCGCAGGTCAGCGTTTCCCTACCCTTCTCGTCTACCTGGTCAACGGAGCGCGTGATCGGCATAAATTCCTCCATAATCCCTGGAATGACGATATTGTCCTATAAAAAATGAAAATCCGGAAGATTTTATTCAATACAAGACCAGTTTCAAGCAATATAATCCCATATAGAAAAGTACATGTCAAACAGGAGGTTATCATGAGTTCTTTGCTTCTTGCTGTGATCTATCTTATTTTTATCAGTCTGGGCCTTCCGGACTCGCTTCTGGGTTCCGGCTGGCCTTCCATGCAGGCCAGTTTCGGCGTGCCATCGTCTTATGCCGGATATGTGTCCATGACGATCTCCCTGATGACGGTCTTCTCCGCGCTGGCAAGTCCCAGGCTGATCAGACGTTTTCAGACCCAGTGGATCGTGATCGTTTCCATCGGGATGACCGTGCTGGGACTGCTTGGCTTTTCATTCTGCGGGTCCTATGGGATGCTTTTTCTCTTTGCGGTCCCCTACGGGCTTGGCGCCGGCTCGATCGATGCTGCCGTCAACAACTATGTGGCCCTGCATTATCCGTCTTCTGTCATGAATTTTCTTCACTGCTTCTACGGTGTCGGTGCCATGATCAGCCCCTTCATCATGTCTCTGGCTCTGAAAATGACAAGGTGGAATGACGGCTACCGCTGGACCTCATTTCTCCAGATTGCCATCTGTCTCGTCGTCATCCTGTCCCTGCCCCTGTGGAAAGCAGGACAGGCAGAGGAGGATGGGGTAAACCGCGACAGTGCAGGAATCCGGGAAACCCTGAAAGTCCGCGGCGTCGTCCCTACCCTGATTGCCTTCTTCGCCTACTGTTCCGGGGAAGCGACCTGTTTTCTGTGGACGCCCAGCTATTTTGCGGGTACAAAGCCTGACCTCAGTGCTCAGACTGTCGCGTCATTCGGATCTCTGATCTTCGGCGGTCTGATGCTGGGCAGGCTAATCTCCGGCTTCATATCCAACCGGCTGGGTGACCGGCTGATGATCCGTATCGGAATCTGTGTGGAGTTTACCGGGATCCTGCTGGTGGCTCTTCCCTTGAAGGATTATCTGCCTGCCGCAGTAGGTTTTGCGGTCATCGGGACCGGCATGGGACCGGTGTATCCGGCCATCCAGCACATGGCGCCTCAGAACTTCGGCAAGCGGTACAGTGCCGCCGTCATCGGTCTTCAGATGGCATCCGCCTATATCGGAAGCACTTTGATGCCCATGGTGTTCGGACAGATTCAGCAGGCTGTCGGCATCCGGATCATGCCTATATGGATCCTGTTCTTTGCAATGCTGAATCTGACGGTTCTGGAATTCACTTATCGTCTGATCGCTAACGGAGGAAAAGAGCATGAAAATTGAACACGCAGCAATGTATGTGAATGATCTGGAAGGAGCAAGGAACTTCTTCACGAGATACCTCGGCGGAACGTCAGACAGAATCAAATCCCGTCTTTGCCAATACTTTGGAAAATACTTTACAAGACCGACAGGATGCTTCCACACGATGATGCAATGTCGGAGGTTGAACGGATCCGGTCCAGAAGGCATAAGATAGCTGCACAGGGTTGACTGTTATGAGCGAAGAGTACGAAATGAGAATAAAGATTCAGGACCATCCTGGCATCCGCATGGCCGGAGTCGCCCTGCACGGCTTTCACATTTCCGCCGCTGAACTTTAACTTGTAGGTGATGCTGGCGTGACGAAAGCTGTGAAATGTTACACGAGGAAATTCATAGTCTTTTATCAGAGAGTCGAGTCTTGTCACGAGTGGCGCATGATCCATCTGTCTGGAATTATCAAGAAAGTCATAGAATGATGTGAAAAATGCTGAAAATAAAGCAAAAAGGGATTTGGAATTGTGCGACAATTCCAAATCCCTCGCGTTCCCAATGCGATAAAAGCGCACGACCTTCCGCTTAGGAGGCGCGCGCACCGAGAGTCGCAAGGTCTCGTCTTCGATTCGGTCGGTGCTAAACGCCTGCCACTGGCAGGCAGCACCCCGCGCACCGCGCACGATAGTGATACACGATATTCAGTTATCCAGATCATTGTTTTCTTGTTTCATAATAGCATATTTGTGATACATGCAAGGACAATTGTCCTGTACGTTGTTAACCGCAGATTAAAAAATTACAGTCGAGTTCTTCTTCTGTCAGGCTGAGAACCACAGTAAGCGGATCGATCGCCTTTCCATCCCGAAAAACGATATGGTATCCTAACTCCTGAACAATGCATCCCGGAGTTTCGCCGGAAAGAACCCGGTTGCCTGTGGAAATATCCAGCT
>Ga0326514_10002441_pt1 | contig 11821 bp, 14 predicted proteins | sample 3_2548_0518_D_FD_203653 | JGI IMG/M metagenome (GOLD analysis project Ga0326514, IMG submission 203653) | Bovine rumen microbial communities from UC Davis, California, United States - 3_2548_0518 | ecosystem: Host-associated > Mammals > Digestive system > Stomach > Rumen | place: USA... | reverse complement strand
TAGAGCCAAACCTTGACGCCAACCTTACCGTAGGTGGTATTCGCCTCGGCAAAGCCGTAGTCGATGTCGGCACGAAGCGTCTGAAGCGGAATGGTGCCCTCGTGGTACTGCTCGGAGCGGGCGATTTCAGCGCCGCCGAGACGGCCGGAGCACATGATCTTGATACCCTTCGCGCCTCTGCGCATCGCGTTGCCGATGCTCTGCTTCATAGCGCGGCGGAAGGAAATTCTCTTTTCGAGCTGAGCGGCAATGCTCTCAGCGGTCAGCTGAGCGTCGAGCTCGGGAGCCTTGACCTCAACGATGTTGATGTTGACGGGCTTGCCCAGCATCTTCTCGCACTGCGCCTTGAGCTTCTCGATCTCAGCGCCGCCCTTGCCGATAACCAGACCGGGCTTCGCGGTGTGGATGCTGATTCTGACTCTCTTGCCGTCTCTCTCGATTTCGATTTTGGAGATACCGAAGTTGTAGAGCTGCTTCTTCAGGGTTTTGCGGAGGTTGTAGTCCTCAACCAGAGTAGCGCCGAACTCCTTCTTGCCCGCGAACCAGCGGGAATCCCAATCTTTGATAACACCGACACGAAGTCCGTGCGGATTAACTTTCTGACCCATAATCTAAACCTCCCCTTAGTCTTCTTTTTCCTTGAGTACGAGGGTGATGTGAGCGGTTCTCTTGTTGATGCGGAACGCTCTGCCCTGAGCTCTGGGACGAATTCTTTTAAGGATGGGGCCTGCCGTAGCGTTGCACTCCGCAACGTAGAGCGTGGATACATCCATGTCATGGTTGTTCTCAGCATTTGCCATTGCTGACTTGAGCAGCTTTAAGAGCGGCTCGCAAGCGGCCTTGGGAGTGTGCTTAAGAACAGCTTCCGCGTACTTGACGTCCTTGCCTCTGATGAGGTCGAGAACAACGCCAACCTTGCGGGGTGAAATACGAACAAACTTCGCAACTGCTTTTGCTTCCATCTGCAATACTCTCCTTCCGCTTATTTGCTAGTCTTGGAACCGGCGTGACCCTTGAAGGTTCTGGTGGGAGCGAACTCACCGAGCTTGTGACCGACCATATCCTCTGTCACATATACCGGAACGTGCTTGCGGCCGTCATGAACCGCAAATGTATGACCTACGAACTCGGGGAAAATGGTGGAACTTCTGGACCAGGTCTTGAGAATTCTCTTTTCGCCCTTTTCGTTCATTTCAAGGACTCTTTTGAGCAGTACAGGCTGAACAAAAGGACCCTTTTTTGTACTTCTACTCATAATTTAAGCTCCTTTCTTCGCCTTACTTACCGTTTCTTCTGCGAACGATAAGCTTATCGCTCTGCTTCTTGTGCTTACGTGTCTTGTAACCGAGAGCGGGCTTACCCCAGGGGGTAACAGGGCCGGGACGGCCGACAGGGGACTTACCCTCACCACCGCCGTGGGGGTGGTCATTCGGGTTCATAACGGAACCGCGCACGGTGGGACGCCAGCCCATGTTTCTCTTTCTGCCCGCCTTACCGATCTTCACGTTGAAGTGGTCGGGGTTGGAAACCTGGCCGATGGTCGCCATGCAGGTCTCGGGAACGTTTCTCAGCTCGTTGGAGGGAAGTCTGAGCAGCGCGTAGCCGTTCTCTCTCGCCATGAGCTGCGCCATGTTGCCGGCGGAACGGGCGAGCTGAGCGCCTCTGCCGGGATAGAGCTCAATGTTGTGTACGAAGGTACCAACGGGGATATGGGTGAGCGGAAGCGCGTTACCGATCTTGATATCCGCGTTTTCGCCGGAAACTACCTTGTAGCCGACCTTGAGTCCCTCGGGAGCGAGGATGTAAGCCTTTTCGCCGTCGGTGTACTCGATCAGAGCGATGAATGCCGAACGGTTGGGATCGTACTCGATGGTCTTTACGATAGCCTCAACATCAAACTTGTTGCGCTTGAAGTCGATGATACGGTACTTTCTTCTGTTGCCGCCGCCTCTGTGACGAACGGTGATTCTGCCGTAGCTGTTACGGCCTGCTTTCTTGTTCAGGGGAGCAAGAAGGCTCTTTTCGGGGGCAACCTTTGAAAGTGATGAATAATCAATAACCGACATGTTTCTTCTGGAGTTGATAGTCGGCTTGTAAACTTTAATTGCCATTAGTTTTCACTCTCCTCATGATGGTTTTGCGGGAAGTGGCTCTTCCCATAACTACTTGCATCCTGCGCCGCGGTATTCGCGGCGTGCGGACGGCGAAAGCCGCTCGCGCGGATTACATCATGCCTTCGAAGAATTCGATAGGCTTGCTGTCCTCGGTCAGGGTAATGATGGCCTTCTTCCAGCTCTTGGTGTAGCCGCCGTTGTTTCTGCCCTGACGGCGGAATCTGCCGCGTACGGAAACGGTGTTGACCTTTGCAACCTTAACCTTGAATACCTCTTCGCAAGCCTTTGCGATTTCGATCTTGTTAGCGGATTTTGCTACCTCAAAGGTATATACCTTGTTAACAGCGCCGAGCATGCTCTTTTCTGTGATGATCGGGCGTACAATAATATCATGAGCAATCATGCATATACCTCCTCGATTTTTGCGACCGCATCCTTGGCGATGACGAGCTTGTCAGCGTTGAGAATGTCGTAAACATTCAGCTCGTTGACCTGAGCGGTCTTGACGCCGGGGATGTTGGAAGCAGATTTGATAACCTTGCTGTCTACCTCGGGAAGAACGACGAGCGCCTTCTTCTCTACGCCGATGGCGCTGAGCATGGCAGCCATTTTCTTTGTCTTGTATTCATCCATCTTGATGGAGTCGACTACAATGATGCTGCTCTCCTGAGCCTTTGCGGAAAACGCGGACTTCATAGCCAGACGTCTTACCTTCTTGTTGACAGTGAATCTGTAACTTCTGGGCTTGGGAGCGAATACGATACCGCCGTGAGTCCACTGGGGAGCTCTTGTGGAGCCCTGTCTTGCGCGGCCTGTACCCTTCTGTCTCCAGGGCTTTCTGCCGCCGCCGGAAACCTCTGATCTTGTCAGAGCGGACTGTGTGCCCTGACGCTGAGCCGCGAGGTAGTTGACTACCATCATGTGCATAACAGCGGCGTTGGGCTCAATACCGAATACGGAATCTGCAAGCTCGAGAGTGCCTACGTTCTTGCCTTCCATATCTACAACTGTAATACTAGGCATTTATAATCCCCCTTCCTTAAGCCTTTACGGAATCTTTGAGTACAACGATTCCCTTGTTGGGGCCGGGAACGGCGCCCTTGACAGCGATGAGGTTGTTCTCAACGTCAACCTTCACGACTGTGAGGTTCTGAACCGTTACCTGCTCTGCGCCGAGGTGACCTGCCATCTTCTTGCCCTTCCATACTCTGGAGGGAGAGGAGCAGGCGCCGATGGAACCGCCGTGACGGACGCAGGGGCCTGTACCGTGGGTTTCCTTGAGACGGTGGAAATTCCATCTCTTGATAACGCCCGCTGTACCTTTACCCTTGCTCTTTCCTGTGACATCGATCTTGTCACCGGGGGTGAATACGTCTGCCTTGATAAGCTGACCGATCTCATAAGCGTCGGTGTCATCAAAGCGGAATTCTTTGAGCGTTTTCTTGGGAGCCACGCCGTTCTTGTCGAAGAAGCCCTTCATGGGCTTGTTGACCTTGTTGGGCTTGAGGTCGCCGAAGCCCAGCTGAACAGATGCGTAGCCGTCATTTTCAACTGTTTTCTTGGTAGTGACCACACAGGGGCCTGCCTCGATAACAGTTACGGGAACAACTCTTCCCTTTTCATCGAAAATCTGTGTCATGCCGATTTTCTTGCCGATGATTGCTTTCTGCATAAGAATGTATCCTCCTTATAGGTTATTGGTTGGCTGTGCCAACATGACCCTGTCTGCTTGTAGGTTGGTATATTTTGACTAAGCAATGTCACGCTTCGTTGTCCTGCGCTGTTCCGAAAATAACTTCCACTCGTCTGACCGCCTGCGACCGTTCTGACGGTCTTGGCGTTCAGTCCTCGCCGGGCGTTATTTCCGGGCTCCGGACCTCAGCGCTTCCTCTTAAAGCTTAATCTCAATATCAACGCCGGCAGGGAGCTCTAAGCTCATAAGAGCCTCGACTGTCTTGTTTGACGGTCTTAAGATGTCGATAAGACGCTTGTGGGTGCGGATCTCAAACTGCTCACGGCTGTCCTTGTACTTGTGAACAGCGCGCAGAATGGTAACGATCTGCTTCTCTGTGGGAAGGGGCACGGGACCTGAAACTCTTGCACCTGTGCGCTTCGCCGTTGCTACGATTCTCTCAGCGCTCTGATCAACGAGCGAGTGATCGTAACCCTTTAATCTTATCCTGATCTTTTCCTTGACTGCCATATCGTCGCCTCCTTAAAATTTTGTAGTGCGTTGGTCTGCCGTTTGGGTTATATGGCAAACCCCCGGCACCTGTTTTGCGCTGAGTGCGTTACTCTCAGCACTTTTAGGCGGGCAATACTTTCAAAGTTTCTGAAACTCTGCCGGGTGTTTCGTCACCCCGCATGAAAAAACCCGATTCACTATTCAGTTCATCGGGACCCTCTGAAAGCAAAATGAGCATAGCTATGGCAAAGCAACCCTATCGCCGCAGTATACTCGTGTTTCATTGTAATCGCCCGGTTTAAAATCGGACATACTCCACGGAAAAACCGGCTGAAAAGCCGCAACCTCCCGCTTCATCGCATATCATTGTGCAGTCACGCAGGATTTATTATATACGATAGCAAGCCATTTTTCAAGGTTTTGAGGCGATTTTCCGCCTTTTTCACCGCATAGAACTTTTACAAACAATCAACATTATTTTTGTTTATTTTGCCAATATTGCCAAATTGGGAACTTGGTTTTATAATGGAATCAGGGAGGGGTTATTGCGATGATTCACGTATATTTCGGAGACGGCAAGGGCAAAACGACCGCTGCGACGGGCTTGGCGATCCGCGCGGCGGGCAACAATATGAAGGTCATGTTTGTGCAGTTCCTCAAGACCGAGGGCACGGGCGAACGCAGCATACTCAACGCGCTCGACAGGGTGACGGTGTCCAACTGTCCGCTGGAGCTGAAGTTCACCTACGACATGGACGAGCATGAAAAGCAGCAGACAGCGGCGATGTACCGCAGTATCTTTGACCGCAGCGCGGCGATCACGCTGTCGGAGCGGTACGACATGATCGTGCTCGACGAGGTGTTTGACATCATCAACGAGGGCATGCTTGCGGAAGCCTCGGTATTCGAGTTCATCCGCAACGCGCCGAACAATATTGAAATCGTCATGACGGGGCACAACCCGCCGCAGCGTTTCATTGATGCGGCGGACTACGTGACGGAGTTCAAAAAAATCAAGCATCCCTATGACAGAGGCATACAGGGACGCATCGGCATCGAATATTAATCGGGTGAGAACCCTGCAGGTAAGAACCCGGCAGGTAAGAACCCGGCGGGTAAGAACCCGCTGTCAAATCGCGGACTATGGAACGGTTCGGCATCCGACAGCGCGTTTACGCGTCAGATGTTCCGATTCATTCAAAACAAACAGCAACGGGCTTGCGATGCAAGCCCGTTTCCCTTTTATAATAATGATTACGCAAGCGCTTCCTTGACCGCGTCGGCGACGATGCGCAGACCCTTGTTAAGCAGCTCGTCCTCGATGACCAGCGGCGGCATGATTTTGAACACCGCGCCGTCTCTGCCCGCGCACTCACAGATGAGGTGGTTCTCAAAGCACTTTTCGATGACGACCTCCGCCAGCTCGGGATTGATCTTGCCGAAGTCAAGACCCCAGATCAGACCCAGACCTCTCAGCTCAAGGCGGCTGTCAAGCGGCAGCACCTCTTTGGTAAGGAACGCGCGGACGATCTCACCCTTGCGCTGCGTCTCCGCCTCGACGTTGTTCTCGAGCAGCCAATCAAAGCTCGCCTTACCTGCGACGAAGCTGAGCTGGTTGCCGCGGAAGGTGCCGTTATGCTCGGCAGGCTTCCAGATATCGAGATCCTCTCTGAGCAGGACGATGGAAAGCGGCATGCCGATACCGCCGATGGACTTGGACATCACGACCATGTCGGGCTTGATGCCCGCTCTCTCGAAGGAGAAGAAGGTGCCCGTACGGCAGCAGCCGACCTGAATATCGTCGACGATCATCAGGATATCGTTCTTGTCGCAGAATGCGCGGACGTCGCGGAGAAACTCGTTAGTAAAGGGACGGATACCGCCCTCCGCCTGCGTTGTCTCCATAATCACCGCGGCAGGCTTGGAAACCGCGGAGTGGTCGTCGTCAAGCAGCGTCTGCATATAGTTGATCACATCAAGTCCCTCGAACATATAGGGAGCGGGAATATGTGTCACGTCATTGAGCGAAGCGCCGGCGCCGTTTCTCGCGTACATCTCGGAGGTGAGCGAAAGCGCGCCGAGGGTCATGCCGTGGAAGCAGCCCATGAAAGCAAAGATGTTGCTTCTGCCCGTGTTCTTTCTCGCGAGCTTGATGGCAGCCTCAACGCCGTTGGTGCCTGTCGGTCCGCAGAACTGGATCTTGTAGCTCAGACCGCGCGGCTTGATGATCTTCTCCTCGAGCGTCTCGATAAACTCGCGCTTGGGAACGGTGTACATATCCAGCGCGTGGATGATGCCGTCGGTGGCAAGGTAATCGATCATCTTCTGCTTGATGTAGGGGTTGTTGTGGCCGTAGTTGACCGCGCCCGCGCCGCAGAAAAAGTCAATGTACTCGGTGCCGTCCTCGTCCTTGAGGACAGCGCCCTTCGCGTCGGTAAAAACCTTGGGGAAGTGACGGCAATAGGAGCGCACTACGGATTCATACTGTTCAAACGGTTTTGTGTTCATGGCAATATACCCTCTCAATCTATATATATTATTATTGTATGGATTTTCTGATAAATTCGCTCAGCCTGCCGCTGAGGAGCCGTTCCAGCTGGTCAGGCTCGTCGGGCAGCAGCACAAGGAGCATGTCGCCCGCGCGCAGGAGATAACCGTCGTCGCCGTCCTCATTGGGCAGCCGCCTGAGCAAATCGGGCTGACTGCGGGCGGCGGCATTTGAAAGGATCCTGCTCAGCGAACGGTGGTCGGAAAAGCCCAGACCGCCCGCCACAAAGCATACCCTGCCGCGCTGAAACGCCTCTCTGAGCCTTTCACCGAGCGACTTGGCGTCGGTGGCAAAGCAGGTTGACGCCATTCGCAGTCCGAGGGACGCGGTACCGCGGCGCAATGCCTTTTCACAGAGGGAGGTTTTGCGCGCGGAGTAGTAGATAACACTGCAATCCATGTTCTCCTCCTACTCTGACGTGCGGAACTCGGGCTTGAGCACCGGCTCAAAGTTCGGCGCGATGATCATATCGGTCTGCACCACATCGAAGTCGAGCTGCCAGCCCTTGAATACATAATCATAGAAATCGTCGCTCGGCTTGACGGGATCGGGCGGCGCCGTTGCAGGCAGACCGTCCTCAACCTCCTGCGAGCTGATTTCACTTCCGTCGTAGTTGATAAAGGTGACGGTGTGGAAAATCCGCAGCTCGGTCGGCGGCTCCGTCGGAGCGTCGGTCTTTTTGGTGCCGTCGGCGGTGGTGTCGTCGTCGGTCGTCGAGGTGACCTTCTGATCCTTGAAGTCGTACTTGCCGTCGTACCAGTCGATTTCCTTCGCCTCATACGCGGTGCTGAAATCCGTCACCTTGGGACGGGTGCCGCCGCGTGAATTGTAGTAAACCTGCGGCCAGACCGCATTGTCGTTGATCTCCGCCTTGTCGACATCGACCTCGGCGTCCTCTCCGATTCTGACGCGCCTTGCGACCACGACGGTGCGGAAATTGGTGAACTCATAGGAGCAGGTGGACAGCGTGATCAGCTCGTCGTCCTCGTTGACCGTAACGGGGCAGTTGATCAGCGAGCGGATGCGCACGTTGTAGACGTAATTCATGAAATCCTTGTCATTCTGGAAATCACAGCAGCGCAGGTAGTTGAAGAACTCGCCCTGACTGGACAGGGTGTTTGTCTTGAATATCGAAATGATCTTGTATTTGCCGTTTGCCTTCGGCGTATCGAACTCGACGACGGGCGCTTCCTTGTAGAAGTCGAGGTTGCCCGACATGCCCGCGTAATTCATCAGGTTGCCGAACATGGAGCCGTCGTTCATGTGGTGACCGTGCATGACGACGTTCTTGGAATCGGTGCCGTCGGTCGCGCGGTAGTCGAGGAAGATCGTGCCGTAGGAATCCCAGTCGCCCTTGTAGTTGTGATTGAGATAATACTGGCTGTACATATCGTCGCCCTTGTGCCAGAGCACGGGGTAGTCGATTTTGGTGTCGTTGATATAGATCCAGCCGACGATTTCGGGGTTGATGCTCTGCAGCTCGTCCCAGTCGATACCGTCCTCCACATCGGGAGCGTGGTCATCCTCGGCGCGGTCGGCGCCGTGGGCGATACGCTGGATTTCTCCGTTGAGCTGCGTGTTCTTGATGCTGAGAAACACCATATTATAGAAAAGCAGTCCCAGCGCCGCGACAAAGACCAGAAAGGCGCCGATGACGACCATCTTTCTGCCGATTTCCTTTTTATCGTCGCCGCGCAGCGGAATGAAGGTGTTGACAAAACCCGTTTTCGGAGGGATGTAGTCCGCGACACCGAAGCCGTCGGGATAATCGTTGGCGGAATTTTCATAGATTTCGGTGGTGCGCACCGCAGCAAGCGCGGCTACCTGACCGAAATCGTTGCCGGTCAGCTCCGCCTGCGGCACGACCGCGACGCGCATATCCTTATAGATAAAGCAGTAGCCGCGATAGCCCTCGCCGAAATCGCCCAGTGAAAAGACCTTTGCCTTCTTGCGCTGCAGGGTGTATTCCTTTTCCAGCTCGGCGAGCTTTTCCTCGTCGGCATGCTCCGCCTTAGCCTGCGCGAACGCCTTGTTGCGGTTCTTCCAGTAATCCTTGGGCGCGGGTACGTTGACGGCGCGCTCGGCGGCGGCGACGGTCTCGACAAAATACTTCTTGAAGGAGCTTTCGTCCTTGGTGCGCAGGGCGTTGGCGATAATGACCACATCGGGCTTGTCCTTCGTCAGCGCGATCGCGTTGAGCGCGTTGTTGATCAGCGTCGGGTGCATGATCGTTTTCTTGACGGCGTTGAGTGTGTAGCCGTATTTCGCGAGATGGAGCCGCAGCTCGTCCTCGCGGTCGGGCAGGAGGTCCTGCTCCTTCTTTTTGCTTACGGATAGGATTTCAATATACACGCAAGCCCTTCCTTTCGATTAATCCTCGGGGTTGATGTAGGTAATTTTCAGGTTTTGGAGCGACTCCTCTACGAGCGGCTCAAAATGCGCGCGCTCCTGCGCTTCCTTGACAAATTTGAGAATCGGCTTGGTACGGGGATGCTTGGGCGTGAACACCGTGCAGCAGTCCTCGTACGGCTCGATGGAGGTTTCGTAGGTGTCGATGCGGTAGGAGATGTCGATGATCTCCTGCTTGTCCATGCCGATCAGCGGTCGGAACACTACCATATCCGCCGCCTCGTCGGTACAGCCCAGCGCGCCGATGGTCTGGCTGGCGACCTGACCGAGACTCTCTCCCGTGATCAGGGCGGCGCAGTCATACTGCTTCGCGATACGCTCGGAAATCTGCATCATCAGCCGACGCATGATAATGGTGAACAGCTCCTCGGGACAGTCGTCGCGGAGCTTCTCCTGAATCGCGGTGAAGGGCACGGTGATCATCCTCATGCTGCCCGCGTAGCGGCTGACCTTGCGGAGCAGCTTGACGACCTTGTCCTCCGCCCTCTGACTGGTATAAGGAGGGCTTGCGAAGTGGACGGCGGTCAGCTTGATGCCGCGTTTCGCCATCATGTAGGCGGCGACGGGAGAATCGATACCGCCGCTGATCAGGATAACCGCCTTGCCGCCGGTGCCGACGGGGATTCCGCCCGCTCCTCTGAGCGGATCGGCGTGAACATACGCGCCGAAATCGCGGATCTCCACTTAGACCGTCACGTCGGGATTGTGGACGTCGACGCGCAGATGCGGAAAATGTCTGAGGATCTCGCCGCCTGCCTCACGGCAGATCTCGGGGGATTTGCAGGGGAATTTCTTGTCGCTGCGCTTCGCCTCGACCTTGAAGGTTTTCGCCTTTTTCAGCTGCTTCGCAAGATAGACGGGCGCCGTGGCAAGCACGGATTCCATCGTCTTTTCCTCACACATCGCGGCTCTCGAATAGGACACGAGTCCGAACACCCTGCCGATGCGCTCGCTCGCTTCGTCGAGGTCGCAGTCGTCGCCGAGAGGCTTGACATAGATGGTGGACTGCGCCGAGGTGACTTCATATTCACCCGTACCGCGCAGCGCGGTTCTGATATTGCGCTTGAGCACGTCCTCAAACGCGCGGCGGTTCAGTCCCTTGAGGACGATCTCGCCGTCCTTTAATAGCAAAATCTCTTTCATATTCCCTGTCTTTCGTCACGCGTGCGCGAGGGTCCGCAAGCCGATTGCAATTCCCTCCGCGAGCGCGTCAATATCTTCCTTTGTATTGTATTTTGAAAAGCTGACGCGCAGCGCGCTGTCGGCTCTGTCTTTGTCATATCCCATAGCGGAAAGCACGTGGCTGGGCTTTCCCTTGGCGCAGGCGCTTCCCGAGGAGAGGTAGATTTCCCGTTTTTCCAGATGATGGAGCATCGTTTCGCTGCGCACTCTGCCCGCCGTGATATTGAGCACATACGGCAGCGCGTCCGCCGGCGAGTTGAGGACGACGCCCTCGATCGCGAGCAATTTTTCCTTGGCGTAGTCGTTGAGCTGCCGCACATAGGCGGCGTTTGCCCTGATGTCAAACTGTTCGCAGGCGACGCCGAACGCCGCGATAGTCTGCGCGGCTTCCGTACCCGGGCGGCGTTTTTTCTGCTGCTCGCCGCCGTACTGACGCGGAACGAGCCGCACGCCCTTTTTGATATAGAGCGCGCCGCAGCCCTTTGGTGCGTGGACCTTGTGCGCGCTGACGGTCAGCAGATCCGCTCCGAGCTTTTTGACCTTGCATTCGAGCTTTCCGAACGCCTGAACCGCGTCGGTGTGGCAGATCACGTCGGGATTAACGTCGCGGACCCCCTCAAAGATATCCGCGACGGGCATGACCGCTCCCGTTTCGTTGTTGACGCGCATGACGGACACTAATGAGGTATCGTCGCCGACCGCAGCCGCAACGTCCTCGGGATGAATGATGCCGTCCGCACGGGGCGCGACATAAACGACCGTAAAGCCGTCGTTTTCGAGCTTTTTCGCCGCCTCGATAACACTGCTGTGCTCCACCGATGACACGACGATTTTCCTGCAGCGGCGCTTTCTCGCCTCGGCGACGCCGAACAGCGCGAGGTTATTCGCCTCGGTGCCGCCGCTGGTAAAGAGGATCTCCTCATCGCTGCACCCGAGCTGAGCCGCGACCGCTTTCCGCGCGGCTTCCACCTCCGCTTCGGCACGGATGCCGAACGCGTGCAGAGAGGACGGATTCGCAAAGACCTCTGTCATCATCTCCAGCGCCTTTTTCGCCGCCTCAGGCGACACCATCGTCGTCGCGCTGTTGTCCAGATAATGCAAAGTCCCCACTCCCCTTTTCCGATATTACACATATATAGATTATTATACTACATGCTTTCAAAAAAATAAAGTAAAAATTTCAACATAATTGCGCCCCTGCGGAAAATAATAAAGGGGAAGAAATCACAAGGAGCGCATTATGGTATCAAAACAAGAATACAGCAGGATTGTGAACAGGAATTCACCGAAATCTAAAATCTATGTGAACTGCGCCAAGGCGTTTTTTATCGGCGGCGGCATCTGCGCGGTCGGACAGGTCATTCTCGGGATTTACGATGCTCT
>Ga0326514_10002440_pt1 | contig 11821 bp, 10 predicted proteins | sample 3_2548_0518_D_FD_203653 | JGI IMG/M metagenome (GOLD analysis project Ga0326514, IMG submission 203653) | Bovine rumen microbial communities from UC Davis, California, United States - 3_2548_0518 | ecosystem: Host-associated > Mammals > Digestive system > Stomach > Rumen | place: USA... | reverse complement strand
AATTTAAAAAGAGCATTTAACGCTTTGCATATAGCCGATATACATTTCGGTAAAAAGAATGATCAAAAGCTATATAATGACTTGAAAAATAATTTCTTGGATAATATCCCAAATATTATTCAAGAATATGGACATCTTGATTTAGTAGCTATTGAAGGTGATTTGTTTGATAGAGTTATTAAGATGACAGAAGTCTCTTCAAATTATGTATTAAAATTTATAACTGAATTATGTGAATTGTCTACTAAATATAATTTTTATGTCCGATTGATTCAAGGGACTAAATCTCATGATAATAACCAGTTAAATAATTTTAATCACCTCGAAATAAAGTATCCTTTATTTAAGATGTTTAAAACTGTTAATACAGAAATTTTAGAAATCGAAGATTATGAATATTCTATTTTATATCTCCCAGAAGAATATCCTGAAAATTATTCAAAATATTATCAGATATATTTTAATCATGAAAAACCTTATGACATGATTCTTGGTCATGGTATGATTGACTTCGTAGCATTTACAGGAAATGAAGAAGATAAAAAGAAACTTAAAAGAAATGAAGCAGTTCATTCTGTAGATAAACTTTTAACTTATTTTAATTATTTTTGTGTCTTTGGTCATATTCATGATTTTCAAAATTATAAAGATCTAGATAAAGTGTTTTATGTAGGATCTTTTGAAAGATTTAGTTTTGCAGATCAAGAAGATAAAGGTTATTTACTAACAAGAGCTGACCCAGAGACAGATGAAACTGAAGCTATTTTCTATGAAAATGAAAATGCTTCTACTTATAATATTTTAGACCTTTCAGACTATGAATTTAAAAATACAGAAGAAAAAGTAGCTTTTATAGAAAGTGAGAAAAAGAAATGTGATTACTTGAAAGTAATTATTGATAAAGATGAAGATAATAAAGATCTATTAAAAGGTGTTATTTCCTCTGATGTAAAAATAGAAAGTCATAATAAATTACCAGAAGAAGTAGTAGATGAACGATTTAATTTCTTAATTAAAAAGGAATTGTCAATCGATAAATCTATTGCAAAGTATATTGAGATAACAACTGGTAATAAGGTTGCTACAACAACTATTAATAAACTTTTAGCGAAAGCAGATAGTGTCTAAGACACTATCTGTCTTTTTATATTAATACATCGTATAAACACATTTGTTATACAAATTATTTTAATGAGAATACTATATTGGAGGAAAATTTTATGGCATATACTGATAGAGCTAAAAAGAAAAAGAAGCTAGCAGTATTAAATGATAAAGTTAAAGTTTGTTTACCAACTTCTGTAGTTGCAAAATTAATACAATATTCATTATCTACAAATGATCTTATTACAGAAAGTAATTTAATTAATCTTCAGAAATATATAAAATCTATTGATATTGAAAGGTCTTATGATTTTGAAAGAGAATTGCCAACCATTCAAATGATTAAACTACTTTTAAAGATTCTATATTATAATATTGAATACACAGCAGACGATTTAGATGATTTACAAGCAGTTATCATGGCAAACACTAAAGAAAGTGAAATTCCAAGAGAAACTATTAAGACTTATTTTAATTATATGAGAGAACATGGTAGTTTTGATGAAAAGACTATTCTACATTATAATAAATTTATTCAGAATCAGTTAGATTTGTTTGCAATTTCAAAAGAAACAGGTAATATTAGAGAAATTCTTGAAGCTGTGGAACACCCAGATCCAGATATAATTGAAACGATTATTCCAATTGCAAAAGAAACTTTTATTAAGCTCAATAGAGAGTTTAATATGAATACAATGGATAATGAAACTAAGCTTAATTCATTCAATATTGCAGATAGAAGTAATGCGGCTAAAGTAATTAAACAGTCACTTGAAGCAATTTATAATCCAGGTAATAGAATTTCTACTGGATATCAACTTCTTGATAAAATGATTGGTGGCGGACTACAAGGAGAAAGAGTTTATCTACTTCTCGGTGTCGCAAAATCATTTAAATCAGGTACATTACTTAATATTGCAATGAATGTAGCTACACTTTATTGTGATTATCAATTAAAAGATCCTGATAAGATTCCAGCAGTATTATATCTTACTATGGAAAATAGTATGATTGAAACATTTGAAAGAATCTATGAATATTTAGGATTAAAGTTTGATTTTAAATATACAACTGAAAAGAATAAGATGGGTAAAACCATTAAGAAGTATCTTATTACAGATAAAGATGTTGAAAGTATTCTTGATACAATTGCCACTGAAACATATGATAGAACTGGTATTGCATTAAGAATTGAATTTAGATCTCATAGAACAATTGATACAGGAGAACTTGATAAGTTCTATGAGAATTATTTATTAAATGATGGTCAGGAACTTATCTTTGTAGTTCAAGACTATGTAAAGAGAATTAGGTCTCAGATTTCATATTCTTCTGATCGTAATAGAGATGAATATGGTGAAATTATTAATGAATTTGGTAATTTTGCTAAGAAAAGAAATATTCCAGTACTTACTGCTTCACAGATGAATAGAAATGCATTAAAGATTATTGAAGATGGCAAGAGTAAAGCTAAAAGAGATTTAGGTAGAAAAATTGGCGCTTCTCAAATTGGTGAATCATCATTAATGTATGAAAATGCAGACTATTCAATTATTATAAATAGAGAAGAAGTTGAAGGAGAAACTGAAAATGATAAAACTTATTTTCAGTCATTTAAATGTGTTATGGCAAGAGGTATGTCTGGTGTAGAATACTTTGCACAGCCTTATGATAAAAATCCAGCCCATAAAAATTTCAAAATTGCAACTGATATTAATTTAAAAGAACCATTAGGTGTTGAAAGAATTGATGAAGGGCCTGATAAAGAATTAATCACTGTAATAGAAAATTCACCTAATGCTCTTAAACCAGTTGGTGCTGGTAGTAGAGCAACATTAGCTCAGATTACTGGAGAATTTGAAGATCAGTCTCTTGAATTTGGTGATGATGATTAATTGAATATAAATTAGACTATTTGAAAATATCGTTTCAAATAGTCTTTTTTTTTTATAACAAACCTTAAAATTTTTATTTTTTTGCAGTTTTAACAAAATAATATCCATTTACGGAAAAATCTAGGTTGATAAAGGAGAAATTATTATGGATATGAACTTATATGTAATCAAAAGAGATGGTCGAGAAGAAAAATTCGATCAAACCAAAATCACAAATGCTATTATTAGAGCTATGACAAAAGTTGATAAGCTTGATGAGCTTGATGTAGCATATGAAGTAACTAATGATGTCTTAGACATTATCTCAATGAACTATACAAAAAAGATCGATATTAGAGAAATTGAAAGAATTGTTGAAACAGTCCTAATGAGATATATGGAAGATGTCGCAAGAGAGTATACTTCTTATAGGGGAGCAAGAGATGCTTCTAGACTAAGAAGCTCAAAACTTGTAAAGAAAATTCATGGTCTGTTAGATTATACTGATCCAGAAATTATAGCAGAAAATGCAAATAAAGCCGCTGATAAGCTTTATGTACAAAGAGATTTACTCGCTGGTACAGTAGCTAAAGAAATTACTGCAGACCTTCATCTTATTCCAGCTAAAGTTCAAATGTATAGAAATTTAAATTATATTCATTGGCATAAGTAACATTGTGCCCTTATACAGTAATGTATATTGAAAACTGTGCTAACCCTATTACTCAGGGGTGTGAAGTTTTATAACTTTGCTAACGGTAGAAGTGAGATATATAAATAAGCTTCGTAAGAGAGCCTACGGTCCTTAAGGTGGAAAGGATAGCAGGTAATACCGTGCTAAATTTCAAGATTGATATTAATTTCAAAAAGAAGGTGAAATTAATATGAAAAAAGAATATTATGATTATATTGTTTATTCAGATGGAAGAGTCTATTCAAAAAAGAAAAATAGATTTTTAAAAGATAATATAGATTCATGGGGTTATGTTTATAATAAATTAGTAATTAATAATGAACGAAAACATATTAGACGAAATAGATTAATTGCTGAATTATTTATAAATAATCCTAATCCTGAAAAATTTGATCAAGTAAATCATAAAGATGGTAACAAATTAAATAATTCTAAAGATAATTTAGAATGGTGTAATTGTTACTTGAATAATAAACATGCTAGAGATACTGGTTTGAATAATATATCTGAATCAAATAGTAGAAGAATGAAAAATAATCCAGATTTAAAAAATAAAATATTGAAAAATTTAGAAAAAAATTGGTATACTGATAAAACTGGATATAAAAACCCTAATTTTAAAAAAGATATTTTATATAAAGATAAATTATATTCTTCTCAAGAATTTGCAGATAAGTTTAATTTAAGTATTAAAACTGTCTATATTCAAAGACAAAAATATAACAAAAATAAACCAGTAAAATTATGGAAAGATAATAATATAACAATAATCAATCTTGAATAAATGTGTATCGACTAACCTATTGATACGGTGTAGGATGGAAGACGAGTTACCATCTCCAAAGACACAGCATCCTATTTAGGATGATAATATAGTCAGCGCCATATAGAAATATATGGATTTGCGGATGAAGATTATTCTCCACTTTTTAAAATGTATAATTGTATGCTAATCGACTATAGAACAATGCTTAAGAAAGGATTTATTGTTGGTAATGCTCTAATTGAAACACCTAAATCCTTTGGAGTAGCATGTACTTTAATTAGTCAGATTGTTCAGGGTGTGGCTTGCTCACAATATGGTGGACAAACGATTAATAGAATTGATGAAGGACTAGCAGAATACGCTGTAAAAGATTATAAGAAGATTGTAATTGAAAAGATTAAAGATATTTTTATTCGTGAAAAGATAGATATTATAAAAGAAGACTTAGATCCATTTAATTCAGTTGAAGAAATTAATATTTATATTCATTCAGGTTTATATGATGATTATACATCTACATTTCTTAGCAAAGAAGAACATACAACTGTAGCAGATTTAATTTGTGATAGTTGTATGAAGAAACTTGAAAAGAATATTTATGATGGTATTCAATGTCTTGAATATCAGGTAAATACTTTATTTACTACTAACGGTTAATGTTTGGCTGCCTTATATAGAAATATATAAGTGAAAAGGTGATGAACTCATAAATATGAGGTGTCTGTAATTACAGGCTAACGGTGAAAGCTAAAATTTATATATAAAAAATACAAAACATTTCTGTATAAATACAATTAATATAACGAAAGGGAAAATTGAAATGTTAGTATACAAAGTTGAAAATATTAAAAATCATAAAATTTATATTGGTATAACGACTAAAACATTAAAAGAACGAAGAAAAGGTCATGAACATGCATGGCATAATAAAAAGGTAACATATTTTGATCAACAATTACATGAAGAAGGAAAAGAAAATTTTTCATGGGAAATTATTGATGAATCTGCTAAAAATTTATATGAATTATCATCACTAGAAAAGTTTTATATAAAAAAGTATAATTCTTTTTATGATACTGGTTTTGGTTATAATCGAACAACTGGAGGACAAACCTTTTTTGAATTATCAGATGAAAGTAAAAAATTAATATCTGAACGTCAGAAAGGTAAGAAAAACCATATGTTTAATAAATATGGAAAATTAAATCCAGCATCAAAAATGGTATATAATGTCACGGATGATATTATTTATGAAAGTGGAACGGATTGTATAAAAAAACGAAAATTTACCAGCATCAAAATTATATGCTGTTTGCAGAGGAGAACGACAAACTGTAAATAATAAAGTTTATAGATATGTTAATGATCAAGGTAATATTTTAAAAGATTATTATACCAATAATAAGATTTATAATTTAACTACAGGAAAATCATATTATTTCTTTAAAGAAATACAAAACCATTATCCAGATTTAGATATTCAGCATTTAAGAAAGCAAATTAATAAAATTAAAAATACTAAAGATAAATTTATAATATATCATAATGAAATCTGGACTTTTAATCCTAATGTAATTATTAATTCAAATAATTTAGTTGGAAAAAGAAATACACTAATTATAAATGAATCTACAGATGAAGTATTTTTATCTATTAGAGAAGCTGCATTAAGTATTAATAAAACTATTGAAAATTCAAGAAATTTAGCAACTAAATTAAGAAAAAATAATGGTAAATGTACATGGAATAATTATGATTGGAAAATTATATAAATCATGCTAATACCGTGCTAAGCTCTTATTTAATAAGAGAAAGTGTAACGACTATCGAAACCTAATATACTAGTAATCTAGTTAAAAATAAGGTAAGTTGAAATACTTACACGAAGGGAGTAGAGTAGGGATAGATCTGAAATGGTCTATATGGTATCAATTTGATATCACCAAAGTGTCACCAACCTAAGTTCTATTAAATAATAGAATATGGTTAAGAGATAGTCTAGTGTTATATGAAAATATAAATACAAGGCAAACACCATTTGTATCAATTTCATTTGGTTTGGGAACATCTATTGAAGCAAGAATGATTCAGAAAGCTATTCTTGAAGTAAGAATGCAGGGTATTGGTAAGAATCATGCTACACCAGTATTTCCAAAGCTTTTATTTATTATTTGTAAAGGAATTAATTTCTTTAAGAATGATCCAAATTATGATATCAAAAAGATGGCAATGGAATGTGCATCTCAGAGAATGTATCCTGATATTCTTTGCTATGAGAATGTATGTAAAATTGCTGGTGGAGAAGTTGTATATAAAGATAAAGAACATAAAGTAGTTGACATTGAAAAGTCTACTGGTTTATTTTAAAGCCTCTTCTATATAGAAATATATAGTTGAACTAACCGAGAATTGCTGGAAATTTCTAAAGCTTAACTAACTACAACGTGGAAAGTAATTTCGAGCGTGAATTGTTGCGAAAGCAGAAAAAATAGTTAAGATGACGCATGGTGAGATAAAAGCTTTATTATTAAATAATAAAGTCCTAAACGTTATATAATGGACAATCAGCAGCCGAAATATCTTATTTATTATTATATCATTGAAGGGAAGTGATATAATATGAAAGAAATTTATAAAGAATTAACTGAAATTATAACCGAATATTCCAATAAATATTATTTTGATTTTTATTTAGTATCTAATTTAGGAAATATTAAAAATAAAAAAACTAATAGAGTTTTAAAACAACAAAAAACATATGATGGTTATTCTATAGTATCATTAATAGATAAAGATAAAAAGAAAAGAACTTTAAGAGTTCATAGATTGGTTGCAACGGTTTTTATTCCTAACCTAAATAATTTACCTCAAATAAATCATAAAGATGGAGATAAATCTAACAATTCTGTAAGTAATTTAGAATGGTGTTCTTCATTAGAAAATGTAAGGCATATGGTAAAGAATAATTTAAGTAATTTTAAAGAAAAATTACATGAAGCTAGCATCAATGGAAAAATAACTGGTATTAAACAACCAAAGAAAGTAAAAATAATTCATAAAGATACTAAAAAAGAATATACCTTTGATTCTTGTGCTGAAGCAGCTAGATTTATAGGCGCTACTAATGGTAGTAGTATATCTAGAGTCGCTAATGGTGAAAGAAATATTTGTAAAGGTTATTATTGTAAATATATATAAATAAGATATAGGTTCAACGACTAAGTGGCTACAAGCGTAGTCCTGTACGGTTATACCTAAGTCTATATTTTATTATAGATATGGTAAAGATATAGTCTCGACATTTAGAGAGATCTAAAGCAGTATCATTTTGATGCTGAAGTGAATTAGCGACTCACTTTAAGATACGTTTAAATCCCCAATGGGATGCAGAAGTTTCTTACATCGTTGGACAAATCCTGAAACTGGTAAAGAAGAATATGATGGCAGGAATAATATGGGTGTAATTAGTGTAAATCTTGTAAAGATTGCACTTGAAGCTAGAAATGAATCAACGACTATTAAAGGAAGAGAACAGTACTTCTTTGAAAAGCTTAATGAAGTCTTAGAAGTCGCTCATGAAGGTCTTAAATATAGAGCAGAACTTTTACTTGATGCAAAGGCAAAAATCTCTCCAATTCTATATGGTGATGCTACAGTAGGTGCTTATGGTGCTACTGGTGCAAGTTTACATCCAGAAGAATCTGTTGGAAAGTTATTTATTAATAAGAGAGCATCAGTTTCTCTTGGTTATGTAGGTCTTCATGAAACAGTATTAGCACTTTATGATGAAAAAATGTTTGGTAATCCTGAAATGATTGAAAAAGGTATCAATATTATGAAAGTACTTCATGGAGCTACAAAAGCATGGTCTAAGAATGAAACTTGGGCTTATAGTGTATATAGTACTCCTGCAGAAAATCTTATGAATAAGTTTATTGGTCCAGATATTAAATCATTTGGTAGAGTTGAAGGAATCACTGATAAAGATTGGTATACTAATAGTTGTCATCTTGATGTACAGCAGCAAGCTACTGCTTTTGAAAAGATTGATTTTGAAGGTAACTTCTCACAGTATACACCTGGAGGTGTTACATGCATGATCGATTGCAATTCGCTTAAAAATAATCCTTTAGCTCTAGAGCCTCTTTGGGATTATGTTTATGACTCAAAAATTTCTTATTCTTCTATTAATGTAAAAGAAGATAGATGTTATGCTTGTGGTTTTGTTGGAGAACATATTCCTACTGATAATGGATATAAATGTCCTCACTGTGGCAATACTGATTCAACTAAACAGCAGGTAATAAGGCGTATTAGTGGCTATTTGACTGATGCTTCTTCTAGACCAATTAACCATTCAAAGAAATCAGAAATTGACAATCGTGTAGTTCATTATTAAACTATTGGGGAAGAGTGTATTATCTCTTCCCCTTATTAATTAAAGGAGAATATATGCCAAAAAAACCATTAGAATATTATATAGAAAAATTAAATGATAAATATCCAAATGAATATTCAGTTTTAATAACTTCAGAAGAATATTCTTTTATACTTTTATAAAAATATATTTCCTTCAACAAATTTTTATATTTTTGAAAGAGGTGATTTAAATGTCTGATAAAAAAGTTTATGATGATTTCCCAGAAGACATTGAAGATAAGAGTATTATTTTAGGAAAAAAAGATGATGAACCAGATTTTGATCAAATATATAAAAAGCATACTGGTAAAGTACTTCCAGATAATAATATCGGTTCAACTGATCCAGATGATTATAAAATGGCAATTCTTGATCAAGATGGTAAAAAGAAATGTAGTTGTGTAGCAGAAGGATCTATTTCTCATTTTAGAGAACCAAGAAGACCATTATCTGAACATCCATTAAATACTACATTTAATGAAGATGTAGGAGAAGTTATTTCTAAAGGTTTAATGCTAGGTGGCAGTGTTATCGTAGCTAAAAATGTTAGAGATGCTTTAGGCGATAAATATGGACCAATTGCAAGTGGTGCTACACTTGTAGGAGCAGGAGTTCTTATTTATAAATTAACGGAGCAAGATATAAAGAAATTCTATAGAAACTATGTATCTAGATTAGAAGGAAACTATGATAATCTTATTTCTTATGCAGATTACAAGCAGTTTGTAAAGAAATATAGATTTAAATATGAAGAAGATTATTATTTCTTAAACGATGTTCTTGCAGGAAAGGAAGATCCTATTGATATGAATAGATTTATGGAATTAAATAGATATAATCTTGCAAATCGAAGACCATAAAAGGAGGGATATTAAATATGAAAATTGATCTATTAAATATGGATGAATTTATTAAAAGAAATAAATGTCCCGAAATAAAGAATTCTGTTTTATTTAATTTTGGTAATAGACCTACTGACGATGGATTACTATCTATTGAATTATTTGGTCAAATGGGTTCTGATGATAGAAAAAATATTTTTGGTTATATAGATTTAAAGAAAAGATACTTACATCCACTTACCTATAAAATTCTTATTTCAATGAATAGAAAATTAGCTCAATGTATTAATGGTACTAAATATTTTTCTATTAATGCTAAAGGAGAAATTGTTGAAGATCCAGAAAATGGACAAACTGGTTTATCTTTTTTATATGATAACTGGGAAAAGATTAAATGGAAGACTTCTGATTCATTTACAAGAAATGATAAAATTACAGTACTTACTAAAGAACCTAAAGACGAATTATTCATTAATAAATTCTTAGTAATACCACCATTTATTAGAGACTTTCAACCAACTGAAAATAATGATAGAGTTGATGCTGTAGATGCTATTAATGATATGTATTCTAAGATTATTAGATATAGTCAATCTGCTGATGATTTTAGTTTTAGCTTTTTATCTTATACAAATGATGCTTTAGTGCAAGATCTCTTAGTACAAGTATTTGACTATTGTACCTCTCAGTTAGCTAAAAAGACTGGTCTTATTCATAGAAGCTTACTTGGTAAGTCTATTGATTATGCAACACGTTCTGTTATTTCTTGCCCTCAAGTTAATTCACCAACATGGAAGAAAACACAAGTTAGATTTGGTGAAACAGGTGTTCCTTTATCACAGGTTATTGCAATATTCCTCCCATTTATGGTATATGAAATACAAGCTTGGTTTGAAAGAAGCTTAGATACTATTAAAGATACTTTAAAAGAAAAATATAATAGCTCAGCCGAACATTTCATGGATAATTTTGATGAGGAACATATAAAAAAATTAATGCATACTTATATTAAGAACCATGAAGCTAGATTTGATAAAATAAGTTATAAAGATGATAATGGAACGGTAAGATATCTTGAATTATTTAAAAATGATCTTCATCGTGAATTTACTCTTACTGATTTATTATTTATAGTTGCTAGTGAAGTAGTTAAAACAAAGCATGTATATGTAACACGTTATCCTATTGCTAATTTCCAAAATATTTATCCTAGTAGAATTAAAATTCTTTCTACCCAAAAGACTGTCACAATGACATTAGGTAACGAATATTTTGAAGAATATCCATTAATTCTTGAAGACTATCCTCAAAAAGCTAAAGCTGGAATGCATGATTATTTTGTAGACACTGTTCGTATTAATTCTTTCTATCTTGAAGCCATGAACGGTGATTTCGATGGGGATACTGTTTCTCTGAGGGGAGTGTTTTCACAAGAAGCTAACGCAGAAGCTGAAGAAATTATTAATTCAAAGAACTATTTACTTAATGTATCTGGAGGGACTTCTAGAACTGTTAAGAATGAAGCAATACAAGCAATTTATAGTATGACTTATTAACACTTAAATAAAAATTTATCTCCTAACCATTTTTTATAAGATGGTTAGGAGGTTTTTTATGAAAAAGACTAATGAAGAATTCATCCAACAAGTAAAAGAACTGACTAAAGATGAATATGTATTTTTAGAACCTTATATAAATAATGATACAAAAATATTAGTTAAACATAATAAATGTAATAATATATACAAAGTTAAACCACATGATTTTTTAAATGGTAGAAGATGTCCAATATGTTCAGAAAAATCAAGAAGAAGTAAAAAGAAATTAAATGGTAAAGAAACTTTTGAAGGATTAATTAAAAATAAATATAAAAAAATAACTGAGTATACAGATAGTAGAACTAAAGTAAAATTACAATGTAAGTTGTGTAATCATATTTTTGAAATAAAACCAAATGATTTACAGCAAGGACATGGTTGCCCTAAATGTGCTAATAATTTAAAATATACTGAAAAAGAATTTATAGATTATGTTAACAATAATGCACCAGATTATAAAATTATAGGAAAATATATTAATAATAAAACTAAAATAGATTTATTACATACAAAATGTAATAATG
>Ga0326514_10002439_pt1 | contig 11825 bp, 22 predicted proteins | sample 3_2548_0518_D_FD_203653 | JGI IMG/M metagenome (GOLD analysis project Ga0326514, IMG submission 203653) | Bovine rumen microbial communities from UC Davis, California, United States - 3_2548_0518 | ecosystem: Host-associated > Mammals > Digestive system > Stomach > Rumen | place: USA... | reverse complement strand
ATCCCATAACGGCGCGCGCCTGTGCGTCATCGTCTGACTTTCCGCCTTTACCGCCCATTGCTGGAACTACGGGCGGGGTTGGGGCGTTATCGTCTTTTAAGATGTCCGACTGGTCTTTTGTGATTTCGGCGAAAATATCATCAAGATTCTTTCCCTTGCTTTCGTCTGCGCCCAATGCTTCGCACATTTTCGCGGTGATTGCGTCCTGTGTGATTTTGTTTACAAACTTTTTGCCCGAAAGGTAATCTTTTACTTTTCCCGAACGCTCCATAGCGGCGATTTTTGCCGCGCTTTCTTTCTGCGATTTTTCAAGCTCTGCCTTGTATTTCTCGACATCGGCTTTTGTTTGGTCATAGTCTTTGAACTTCTCGAGCGTAGCGTTGGCGGTTTCAAGCTGTTTCTTGATGTCGTCATAGTCCGAAAACTTCGCTTTTGCGCCCTCAATATCCTTGCCGTTCTCTTTCATAATCTTGTCGATTACTTCGGATTCAAGCCCCAAACTTTCCAAAAAATCACGCTTCATGTGTGTATCTCCCTACGCATTTTTTACGGCGTGCCCACCAATAGGATAGCCGCAGATTACGCGCTGCTGCTCCGCTATATACATAGTCATTTTTACAAATGGCGTTAGTATCAAAAAAACGGCGGCTTTGCGAGGTGCGGTGCATTGCCGCCGTGTGGGTGTAAACCCTTTTACTTCTTGTTGTATACCATGCCGAAAATTACAGCCAAAAGCGCAAGAGCTGCGCCGCTGATTTCTGCAAAGATATTCTGCGCAAGTCCGCCAAGGCAGCAAACCACGCCGCCAATGGTTGCAAATACGATTACGACAATAGTTTTCCATGTCGCGATTTTCTTTTCTTTTGCGCCCTTTACGGCTGATACGATTACCGCGCAAAGTCCAAAAGCTGCGACCGCAATTTCAATAATTGTGGCTGCTGGAAAGTTGCAAAAATAGCCGAATACAACCGCGCCCGCAAAAAGCAAAGCTCCGATAATTCCCCATTTTTTCATTGGTTTATATCCTCCTGCCTATATAGTCATTTTTGTTAAATGAAAAAGCCCCGCAAATGCAGGGCTAAATAAAATATAATGTTTTCGTGATGTTTTTTTTATGCGGGGACGCGCTCTTTTATAATTTTCTCTGTCCCTGTCCTCATGTTCTTTTCAATTACGCGCGCGCCGTTTAATTGCTCAAATGCTCGCAGGGCTTCTTTTTTGTTGCAGCGTTTATCATAATATCCCATACGGAAAAGACGCGGGAATAATTCGCCGTCGGGTATGATTTCATATTCAACGTAATAAATGGGCTTAAAATAGTTTTCTAATTCCTCGATTTGTAAATCTGTCATTTAGCACCCCTTTTGATTTGTTCTTTTATCTTGGCTTTAAAATCCTTGTATAGGTCGGCAATCTCAAAGGAAATTGAAATTGAACCGCTTCTATGCTTTCGCATTTGCCGCAGCTTTTCTTTTTCCTTTTTGGAAAGTTTAATATTTAATTCTGTGCTTCTTTTTATTTCTACGGGCTTCCCGTCCTGCATAAAATACACTTTCATTTTACACCCCGTATTCTCTTACATTTGTTATATGAATTGCGTACACATTTTTATTTATGTGAAGATCCGTATTGATTCCGCAAATAATTTCTATTCGCTCGATTTCGGCTATTATCATTTCGTTTGTATATCCGCGTGTAAAAATGCACTTGTTAAAATCGGGCGTGTTGTTGAAGTGATAAAGATTTCTGATTCGTTTATCCCAATACGGTTTAACTTCGCGGTATTCTATGCGCTTTTGGCCGCTTTTAATTTTGTCATACCATACGCCTTTTAATACAAAGCGCAGGCAATGCGGATAATTCTTTTTTGCTTTTGGTATCTCGTTTAAGTCTGTCAATTTTTCGCACCTCTATAAAATGTTTCCATGTCTACAAAGCTGACAATCTCGTCAACCTTGCGGCGGTAAAATAATTCGTGTTGTATTCGTAAATATAAATAGCTGGTGAAGCTCTCCATAATTACAAAATCCTGTACCCGTAAATAGCGGGCTATTATGTATGTAATGGCATTGTGCGCCTTTTCCTCTTTTTCGCTGTAGCTCAATTCTCCTATATGGCGATTTTTGCGCGCCTTTGCGTTGATGTATTTAAGGGCGATTTTATAGCCTAATTTATACATGGCATTTAGCGCGCTTTTGTCGCCGTTTTTATATTCCCATTGATAATTTAATAGTCGCTCGTTGTCGTTTTGCGGCTGGTCATAATGGGGCGGGGTTGGTGTCTGCTTTGCCTGCGGTAACTCTCCGAAGTCAAACTCCAGCTGGACGGGCTGCGCTGTTTGCATTTTCGCGCCTTATTTCCCCGCGGTAGCTTTTACCCGTAAACTCCACAACTTGCGCGCTCTCGGTTAAGCGGTCGGCTGCGGCGATTCCTACATAATTCAAAAAATCTTTTTTTGTCTGATTGCTAATTAAAATCGTCGGCTTTCGGCGGTTGTATCGCTCATTGATGATTTGATACAACATATATTGTTCTTCGGCTGCGGCTACTCCGCGCCCGATTTCGTCAATTACCAATAGCCGCGCGTTGCCGTAGTTTTCCAAGATTTCGGCTTCTGATTCTTTGGCCGTAAATGATTTTGCGCGGCGCAATTCTTCTACGATGTTGGGCGATAGCCGATACATTCCGCCGCACTCTCGGATAATTGAAAGGGCGAGGTGTGTTTTTCCTGTTCCTACTGTACCGATAAAAATAAGGCTGCAAAATACGCCGCAATCTACGGCGTTAATAAAATCATAGGTCGCCGTCTTTGCTTTTATCTGCGCTTCTGTTTCTGCCTTGTATGTGTCTATGCTCTCATTCCAATAGCGCGCGGGGGCTTGTCTTTTATAGCGTTCTATTTTCTCGCGCTCTGCCTGCTTGCGCTCCATTTCCGCGATTTCTGCGTCGCGTTCGGCTGAATATTGCGAAAAATCAATATTCAATATGTCCGATAATTTTCTCACTTCGTTCATTTCTCCGCACCTCTTTATATTTTTTAATTAAAATAAATCTGTGATTTCGTCGGGGATTTCGTTTTCGTTTCCCCACATTCCGCCCGCTTTTCGGTTGCCGCCCTCGCTCTTGTGGCGTTGCTCCCATGTGCGGACGCTTGCCCGCCAATCTTTCATTTTTACAGCTCCGACTTTCCAGCCTTTGGATTCGTAAAAATCAAAGAACGCCTGCGGGTCTATGCCGTTTTTGCGTTCGCTGCAATATGCCGCGATTTCCTCAACCGTTGGCTTTTCAAAGCTCGCGCGCTTGGCTGGCTCTGCTTTTGCTGGTTTTGCTTTTGGCTCTTCTGCAAAAAATGCAAATGCATTTTTTGCAGTTGGCGGCGTTGCTTTTGCATAGCGTTTGTTAGCTGCTTCGCGTCGCTTTGCGCTTATGGCTTGATAGCGTTCTGTTTCCGCGTCTATCCTGCGGGCAATTTTAGCCCACAATGCCATTTCTAATGTGCCGTCGGCAATCTTCGGCTTTTGTCCGTACAATCCGTATTCTACGGTGTAGCGTATAAAATCCGCCTTGTAGTCTGCGGGTAAATCGCAGATGTAATCTTCGTGAAAAACAAAGGACTCCCTCATTTTTTAACCTCGTATTTTTGCGCTTCGGCTGCATATATCCGAGCGCAAAGCCTTATTACTGCGCCAATATCGCGGCTTATGTCTAAAGCTCCGTTACACTTTAGGCTGCAAGTCATGCCGATATTAAAACGGTGGTCTATTACAAAATCACCGTATTTGGCGCGGTTTGTCTGTGTGTTCCCTATGCGGTGCGCTCCCTGCGGCTGCCCGTCGCGTAATGGCCGCCCGCAAACCTCACAAACGCCGCCGCTGATTGCCAGCGCGTAGCGTCGCTGCTCTTTCTCCGTTTCCGTCATAATTCTAACTCTTGCTGTGGATTTTTCGGGGCGGTCATTTCTTCGATTGCGTTATCGACGAGCTTTTCGAGCCGCTTCGTTTCGTTCAATGCTTCATAGCTGCGCGTTTTGAAGTACGCTTTTTGATTCGTCCTCATTTGTGCAACTAATACTATAAAATCCTTTGTTTCCATTTGTTCCCCCTTATCATGCGGGGACGAAGCCCCGCAGATTGTTAGATTGCAGATATTACGAAGCGGGGACGAACGTAACAGCTCGCACGGCTCGCGCCGTAGTAGTTGCTAAGGCCATTGCCGCCGGCATAGCAGAAATAAGCGGCGGACGCAACTTCATCGTACAATGTAGAAAGCCAATAGTAGCGGCTGCAATCCTCGTCAAAATCAAACGCTATGCGGTTGCGGCCTGTCTTGAAATATTCGAGCGGATTATCGCCGAACATCTCGTCTTTACTGATAAGCCCGCAAGATTCGGCAGGGATTCCTGCGCCATTCATTGCGCGCAAAAACTCGCTTTGCAAATACTGCCCGAGCTGGGTCATTTCGAAGCGTTTTTCGTCGTTCAGATCTATTGCGCTTTCAAAAAGGCAATGGTCAAAAATCAAAATAAAATTGCCGTTTTCGTCCTTGCCGATTACGATAGCGTCGTCGGCTCTGATGTTCTTTTCGTCGAACTCCATTACTTCGTCACCGTCCATTTTTACGGCGGGAACGGTGAATGACGGGAGCTTTACGCGGTCGCCTATTCTTACCTTGTCGCGGTTTGCCATAAATGCGGACTCGCTATAGGTCATTTCGCTAATAAAACCGCTTTCTTTGCTTTCTGCTGGCCGTGTGCTCTCTGCTGGGGCTTCGGCTACTGCTGGCTGTGTACCGCCGTTGATTTCGAGCGTATCTGTGCCCGTGATGATGTTTACTTCGCAATTTTTAATATTGATATTCATTTCGTTTACTCCTGTAAAATTATTCCGTGATGTGCCGCCCAAACATGGGCTGCTTCTATTAGCTTTGCGCACTCTTCGGTGCTGCAATCCGTTTCGCTCTGCGGGCAGATGTGGCCGTCTACTAATTCGTAGGGGTAGCCCATTTCCTCAACGGCCAGCATTTTGACGCAATATTTAATTGCGTCGTAGCTGTTGCTCGTTTCGTTGCATATCTGCATGATGTGCCCGTTAAGGTGGTGATTCTGCGAATGTTCCCCCGTCGTGCGCGGCTTTCGGGGCGGCTGAATGGTTACAAGCACATAGTCGTTATGTTTATCGCGGCATTTGCGCAATTCGCGTTTTATGTTTTCAGTCGCTCCCAAATCGGCGGGCGGTTCAAACGCAATGCGCCCCGCAATAGTTACCCGTTTTAATACATACTGCACCATTTTCCGCCGCTCCCCTTAGAAGATGTCAAAGCCTTGCTCGCTCTGTTCTACGGGCTGCATATCGTCAAAGCTGGGCTGTTCGGCTGCTGCGGGTTCTGCCGCTGGCGGCGGCGTTAATCGCTTTTGCAATTCCGCTTTGATGTTGTCGATTACCTCGCGGGCTGTGTAGTCCTTGCGGCTGTCGCTGTAGGCTTTCATTTCTTCTTTGCTGAAAATCGGCGCGCCGTCTGCGTATTTGCTTTTTAGTAAATTGCCGATTTCCCTTTTTTCTTCTGCCGTTGTTTCGCCGCCCTTTGGCTCAAATGCCAATTTTGCGGGCTGCTTCTTTTGCTGTACTACTTCGCCATTAAATGCCTTTTTTACGGCTTCTACGGGTGCGGGCAGCTCTTCTTTGTATTTGCTGCCGTCCCAACGTCCAGCGTAGATGTCGGCTGCTACGCCGAGCATTTTTAATGCGGTGCTGAAAGCGTCGGTTACGGCCATTTTGTAGCCCTCGTCATTGCTTACAGCCGCGCCTTTTTCGAGCTGCACTAAACGGCTGCCGCCGATTCCCTCGATAGGGTCGCTCCATGCGTCGCCGTCCTTGATGTATACGGCAACCTGTGCAAAGGCGAGCTTTTCCGCTCCTGCGCCCTGTTCCGTCCACAATTTGCGGACTTCATATTTCCAGCCGATTCCTACAAGGCCGAACGCTTCGGTCATGGCCTTGTATCTCCACTGCGGGTTAATGTCGGTTTTACCCTTTAATTTTCCTGCTTCAATCTGTCGGAGCGCGCTTTTAGGCGGCTGCGCTAATGATTCGTATATGTCTATGGCTTTCTTTTCCATGTTTCCACCTCGCTAAAACGGTATATCTTCGGGGAAGTCGTCGCCGCTTCCCGCTGGCTGATAGTCGCCCGCTGGCTGCTGTGCCTGTGGTGCGCTCTGCTGGCCGTTCTCGTTGCCGCCTAAAAGCTGGACGCTGTCGGCAATAATTACAACCTTGCTGTATTTTACGCCGTCCTTTTCCCAGCGTTGCTGGTCGAGGTAGCCGTCTACTGCAATCTGTTTGCCTTTGTGCAAATATGATTTGATGTTTTCGGCGGTCTTGCCCCATACGGTTACATCAAAATAGCTGACTTTATCCTGCCACGCGCCGTTGCGTTTTTCGCTGCGGTTTACGGCAATGCTCAAATTAAGGCGCGCTGTGCCGCCTGTCGTATATCCAAAATCGCGCTCGCTGATGTCGCGTGTTAATCGCCCGATTTCGATTACATGGTTTAAATCTGTCATTTGTTCCCCCTGTAGAAACTACAAAAATCTTTGCAAAGGCAATATTTGCCACATTTTCTCGATACTGCGGGGCGGGTTTCTACATAATGGCTGTTACCCAATTCGCCCGCGCAATTTTCCGCGTCTATCAATGTGTCAAATACGCGAACGGCTGTTTTACGGCCGTTTTTCATTACGGCGTATTTTTCGGGGTCTGCCCAGCGTTCTTCGGGTGTGCATGGTGCTATATCATCATCGCCCAAAAGCTCGGCGGCTTCGATGTCCTTTACTTTCGCCGTGATTCTTTCTCTCGCCTGTTCCAGCTCTTCGGGTGTAACCTCGAACTCGTACTCGAAAACGGGAGCTTGTGGATAGCTGCTATCTGTTTCTGCTTTGGTCATACTGTGGTCTTTCAAAAACGCGATAAAGCGGCAGCGGCGAACTTCCAGCCCGTTCTGTTTCAAAAGCCATGCGTAGGTCATGCCCTGCTTGTACCAATCCGAAAAATCGCCTTTCATAATCTTGTAGACGCTGGCTGTTTTCCAATCGTTTATAATGCCGCGCTCCATGTCGTAGCTGTCTACGACGCCCGTAACGCGGGATTTTGAAACGGCAATGTCGAACTTTTCTTCGTGGAAGTTGCCGTCCTCGTATTTCTCCATGATTGCATGAACGGCCGTTCCAAAAGTCGCCCACACGCTGTCGGCTGCGTCAACTGTGAACTCGTCCCAGTGTCGCTCCTGCAAAATAATTTCTTTTGTGCCCTTGTTAAGGGTTGTAGCTGAATAGCAGCCCGCCTTGTTGTGGCGTTCTACGCTTACGGCTTTGACGAACGCTTCGGGCAAGTGTAGCCTGTTAGTTACTTTCATTTGCTGCCCCCTGTTCCTCTGCTGGGTCTACTACTTGCACATTTACTGTGTAAGTGCCGTTTTCGTTCTGCTTGATTTCCGTAACTTCAAAGTACGGCTCTGTGTCTGAATATCCGCGGAGTTTTTCGCAGATTTTCAAAATTGCATTTTTCATTTTTTCGCACCTCGTAAAAAATATTTTTGTAAGGTCGAACGCTGGCCAGCTGTTTACCTCTTGCAAGTGCGGGTATCGAACCCGCCCGTTATCGTCATAACGTCCGCCGTGAACTTGCCACCGTCAGCTTGTGAACGCCCCGCAAAAAGCCCCTCGCTTGACTTCTCCCTGCTTTTCCTGCCGTGTTTCCTATAGCCTGCGGCAGTCGGTTTGTTCTTGAAACACGCGGGATTTGAACCCGCCTTTAAGCGCCCTCTGCGCGTGTTCCCCTCTAGTTATTCAATCCCCTCAAAATGTGGGCTATTACTTCAACCGTCCACCCGTTGCCGATTGCCTTACCGCGGCTTTCTTTGTTTTTAAGAATTGCGGTATAGTCGTCGGGCAGTGTTTGCAAACGTTCAAGCTCTTTAATTGTCACTAAACGGATAGTGTCATTGCCAAGCCATACATTACCCTTTGACTCCGCACGATTAGCGCAAACCGTATTCCATTTTTGATTTTTGGTTTTTGCCCGTGACGCTTGGCTGTAATAGCCCTTGCCCGATGTGTCCCAACTGATAGTTTTTTTATCTTCACTCCAGCGGTATGTATTTTTATATTTTTCAATGCTTCGGCTGATTTTTGCGCCGCTCGTGTCCTCAATATCTTCAAACACGAGCGGCGATTTTTCCCAAGTTTTACAAAAGTTAATGTTAGTCCAGTAATAGCGTTTTCTTTTCTGTGCGCTAAAATCTGCACTATCAATCATTACTGGTTCTACACCCAGCGCTTTTGTTATTTCCGCTTTGATTTCGTCGCTCATACTCTCGTTATTTTCATACAAAAAATAGCGTGGCTTTACCTCGCGTAATGCTCTTACATACTGGCTGAACAATTCCCACCCTAAACCGCTTGATACTTTTTCTCGATTGCCATTGCTTCCAGCTCCAGCAATACTCCAGTAAGTGCATGGGCTACCACCTATAAGCAAGTCGTATTCTCCCGCCTTGTATTCTGCTTTGAAAACGTCCCCCTTATGGCTTATCTGCGGGTAATTTGCTTCACTGATTTTAATTGCGTTCTCGTCAATCTCGTAAGCGTCGTATAACTCTACTGAAACATTTGCACGCTCTAGCGCAATCATTCCGCAGCTTATACCGTCAAATAAACTTAAAACTTTCATGTCAAATACACCCCTTTTCTTTTAGCTTTTGCAGGGCTTCTTCCCCGCTATGTGCAACGAACGCCACGCCGCCCTTGCGGTTGATGTCCGCTATACGCTCTTTTTGCGCTGGGCTTAATCGCCCGCCGCTCGGCCGCTTGCACTCAATCGCTACAAAACGCCCGATGTTGTCGTAGCCCTCAAAGTCGCAGGTGCCAGCGTCCGCCGTCTTGATGTAGCGGCGGTTTTGCCCCTCGCCGATTGTGAAGCAGCCTGTATTGATACGCTGGATTTTAAGCCCCGTAACTTTTAGGACTTGCTTTACTTGCTGGATTACTGCGCTTTCGGGTATGTCCTTTAATTCCATAGCGCACCCCATTTTTTAGCCTGCTGCAAAAAACAATTTTGTTTCTGCTGCATTTCCCCGCGGCGGTCTGTGTCGCCGTGTAGGTTTGCTTCGTAGGCTTCGCCCGCGTAGTAGCTGGCATTTTTGAAATTGTTAAACTCTTGATTAAATGCGTAGTCAACCTGTCGCTCAAACTCAAATAGATTTTTTGAAGTGTTGTTCTTCCAGCATAAAACGCCGTTTTTAATTTCTGCCTTGATTCCGCGATATGATAAATATGTGCCGTTTCTGTCTGCCGTTCCCTTGCAATCAAAGTTTATGCCGTTTGATTTCTGCCAATTACTGAACTGTTGCTGGAATTGCTGGCGGCTGATTTTCCCCGCCCTGTAGTCTGTGATTAGTTGGATTGGATAGCCGCTCATGCTTCAAGCTCCTTGTCTTTAATCATGGATTCAAGCCATTCCATGCGGCTAACTAAATAGCACTCCCACGCTTCTTCGCGCATAGCTTCCGAAGTCTTGATTTGTGCCTTTTCGATGATTCCTGCTTCAAGGGCTTTTTCTTCCAGCTCGCGGATTTTACGAAAAAGCGGATTGTTGCTAGTGGTTCGTTTTTTCATGTTCACACCTCAAAAATGAAAAAGACCGCTTCGGATTGGTGTGTTATCCGTTGCGGTCTTTCTGCTCTACGAGTTACCGTATTTTAGCCACTCGTACCGAACAAGCGGCTATTCAACACACCAAAAAATAGCAGCTCGTTTTTGGGTGTTCACTTTTTCGCTTATTGTCAATATTGTTGGCAATAATTTGAAATGGTGGACACCTAAGAAATGCAGCCGTGATTATCGGCTGATAAATTAAATATAAAGGCAGTCCGCCGAATTGTCAAGCGCGAAAATAAAAAATATTTATGTTTTAGAAAATCATGCCGATAATGCCGCGCTGCGCTTTGCTGGGGTACGGGGCGGCGGCTTCTGCCGCGTGCGCATTTATGCGCTACTCTTTTTAAATCATATACATATACATATACAAATACATATACATAGTGCAAACGGGTTGCAAAATCTGCATTTGCATAATACGACAATGCAAAACTATGCAAAATCTGCATTTGCATTTTTTGTAGTTGCAAATTATACACTTGCACTAAATCTATATATAATAATAACTTACGGCGGGCGTTTATGCCGTTAATTCTTATTTGCTCGTCATTTGCTCCGCTGGCTGTCGTCGCGTTTTTCCCGTTTTTCTGCCGTTTTTCCGCTGATTTTCGCCCGTTTTCTGCTCTGCTGCGCGTGCGTGTGTTTTCGCGTGTTTTTGCGTTGTTTTTCGTGTTTATGCAAAATAATTTTTGCATTTTTTGCATTTGCAAAATCTGCATTTGCATTTTACGGCTATGCAAAATTGTGCAAAATCTGCATTTGCATACTTTTTTATTAAAGTTTTTTGCTGGATTGCTCCGAACAAAAAATAATGAATTACGAGTTACAAAAAAGAAAAATGGTGTATATTCCGCAATGCGCGGCGGGTGTGTTGTCCGTGCGGAAATGCGCTAAACTAATCGGGATTGCTCCCTATTCGGTGTCGCGGCTAAAGGCGCGTTATAGGCAATTCGGCGCGGCCATTTTTATACATGGTAATACGGGGCGCGCCCCCAAAAATAAAAAATATGATTCTGCAAAAATCGCCGCCGATTATGCCAATTTTACGGGGTCGCCGTTCGCCGCGTTTCGTGATGATTGCGAGGATTTTTTAGGATATTCGCCCTCGTATTCTACGGTATACAATGCGCTTTCGGGTGCTGGGATTATGTCGCCCCGTGCCCGCGTTCCTGTGCGTGAAAAAAAGAAACATCTGCCGCGTGATGAACGCCCGAACGAGGGGGATTTGATACAGATTGACGGCTGCTCGCATGATTGGTTTATGAATGGCCATAAAATAACGCTGCATGGGGCAATCGACGACGCGACGCATAAGGTTGTAGCGTTGTACTTTTGCGCTAATGAATGTTTGCTAGGTTATTACCAGCTTTTATTTCAAATCTTTACGCGAACGGGCGGGCGGCTGCCGCGTGCGATTTATTCCGACCGTTCGGCGTGCTTCTTCGTCAATCGCGGGGCTACGCTGGAAGAGCAACTAGCGGGCGCGGAAAAATCAGAAACGCAATGGCAGAAAACTTGCCGCGAGCTGCAAATAGAATTGATTGCCGCGTATAGCCCGCAGGCAAAGGGGCGCATAGAAAGGTTATGGCAAACTTTACAAGGGCGATTGCCTTATATTTTCCGATTCCTGCATATTGATACAATCGAAAAGGCGAACGCGTTTTTAGCTGGATTTATTGACGGGTTTAATGCGCGGTTTGCCGTAGAAGCGCAAGATCTAGCTTTGCATTGGAAAAATCCGCCCGCCGATTGTGATTTTGATTTTCTTTTTTCCGTGCGCGCCGAAAAGAAAACGCGCGCCAATGGTTCATTTATTTATCATGGTTACAAGTTCAATCTGCTTGCTGCGCGGGCTGCTTGCGTTTCGTTTACTCTCTGCTTGTCGGAAAGTTACGGGTTGCGGGCGTATATGGGCGGCAAATATTACGGGGTGGAGCTGGCCGAGCCAATAACGGATTGTGTGGGAGATTCTATGCCGATTGTAGAAAAGGAATTGCTGTATAGATACTTCTACGCCGATACTCATAGCGGGCGGGCTACGATACGGGCGGGATAGAAACAAGTTGCTTTTCCCGCTGTTCGTGTTATAATAAATCATTCAAATCTTAATTTATAT
>Ga0326514_10002435_pt1 | contig 11832 bp, 14 predicted proteins | sample 3_2548_0518_D_FD_203653 | JGI IMG/M metagenome (GOLD analysis project Ga0326514, IMG submission 203653) | Bovine rumen microbial communities from UC Davis, California, United States - 3_2548_0518 | ecosystem: Host-associated > Mammals > Digestive system > Stomach > Rumen | place: USA... | reverse complement strand
GCTCTTTCCTGTTGAACCAGATTCTCTAGATTAGCCATCATAGCTGAATCCAACTGAGCCTTATAATCAGCTGCAGCATCTATATAGCCTTTATGATAGGCAATTTCTTTTATTGCTATCAATACCACTATAGCTGCAGCTACCCAAAAGCCTTTACTTGTTATCAGATTTAGGAACATTAACTTTCTCCCATGTATCTGACTGTCTCATAGCCATAAGTAAACGATATTTATCATCTGATTCTTCAAAATCATTTACTCTCTCATTATTGTAATAGTATTCTAATTCTACATTCTCATTAAATACTACTTTCCAACCTCTGAATTTCTTATTCTTCAGAGTAATTACCCCTTCAGTAGGGATAAATGTACTAAAATCCTGTATTCTCATAAACACCTCAAAAAAAGGGGGATTTTACTCCCCCTAACACAAGGAAAAACAATTATGTTCAGAAATCTTTTGAAAACCACAAAAAGGGGCGAAGCCCCTTAAAGAGAGATCTCGCGTATTCTTACTTCAACTCTTGGATCCTCTCTGTCTATACCACCAGGTATAGCTGTAATCTTCCTAACTACTTTATAGTTATCATCAAGTATTACTTTGGCAGCAGTTAGAGAGTCTTCAAAGAATTTATCAAAAACAGATACAACATTCATTAAGTCATAGCTATGAGCATCTCCTCTGTAAACCGTATAAGTTAATTCAATTACATTAGCTGCTGCAGGTATATCCTGTAATTTCTCTACAGCCAGTTCAGTGAATAGTTTCTTAATTTTACTCTTGGTTTGATAATGCCATTTATTATAGTTATTCATAGAAAGAAAGTACTTTTTTCTTCCTTTCTTACTTAACTTAAATATATACGGCAAACTTATCACATAGTTATTGATCATTCTTGACTAAACCCCTTAGTTTTATTACTATTTACTTTATTTAATTATATGGGTGGTATATGAAATTTGTAATGGTTACTTCTAGTAAAAATCTAGATAAGTATTACAAAGCCATACCTGACCTTATAGTCATTAAAAAGTCTAAAAACCTAATTAAGTATTTAGCTGAACTAAATGATAACATAGTATTATTACAGTATGGTATAACTTTATGCAGAAGATTCTTATACCGAGTTACTGAGAATATCTCTTACTATGGGGAAGAGAATGTAATAAACTTATTCAATTTCACTACTATGAAGAAATTGGAAAAACCTTTAGGAGCTAAATACCTCAAAGAGATAATAGCTTTATACATTCCAAAAATGGTGTTGAAAAACACCCATGAAACTACTTCTGTAAAGCTTACTCCTGTAAAACGTATAGTAAGGTATTTACTGGATATGAAACAATGTATTTATACAGTATCTCCTTCCTTGGTTCAAACTAAAACTAAACCTTCTATCTGGTTTATAGATGATATAAAGCATCCATTCAATTTAATATTTTTTGAGAGTTTACTTCCTTACCATTATGAGTTTACTTCTACTACCTATTTATTATCTAAAATAAAGGGTAAAGTATCTAAAGAAGACTACCATTTATTTAAGGATAGATTACTAGATCTTAGTTTACCACCACCTCCCCCTACTCTTGCTAATAAGGCTATTCTTAAAGCTGTACGCAGCATGAATTGCCCTACTACCCCTATTCTTGTTCAGAAAAAATGAATACTCTATAATAATCTCATCAATAAGGAGAATATTATGGATATTACAGATTTATTAGCTTATGAAGAGGGATTCAGTGATAAACCTTATTACTGTTCCCAGGGTTATCCCACTATAGGAATTGGCTTAAAAATAGGCCCTAAAAACGCACCATTAGCCAATTACACTTTTAGGGTAAGTAAGAAAGTAGCACAAGCATTTCTTGAAGAAGAAATACTGAAAATCAGAGAAGCTATATCCAGCTATCCCTGGTTTACCAAATCAAATGAAGCCAGACAGAATATATTAATTTCTATGGCTTATCAAATGGGAGTTAAAGGTTTATTATCCTTTACTAATACTCTTAAATACATTGAGAATGAACGCTATATAGAAGCAGCTTCTAATATGCTCAAATCCAAATGGGCAACTCAAACCCCTAATCGAGCTAGACGTCATGCTCTAGTGATGTCTACTGGTAGAATGGAGTCAGCATATGGAAATAACAAATAAATTCCTATTACCTGTAGCAATCAGTATAATTAGCTTTTTCCTTGTAAATACTTATACAGATTATAAAACTCTATTAAGCAGCGTACAGGAACTTATGACTCAGCAAGCTATAGTAAATGCTAAAATAGAAACTCTTACAGAATCTCTTAACAGGAAACTCTCTCTTGAAAATGACCTTAGAAGTTCTCAGGAACAACTTAAAATTACTATTTCTAATCTTGAATTGCGAGTAACTAAATTGGAGGAGCATAAATGATAGTATCTAAAGAAAATACTGCTCAATTATCTGGTTTACTGGTTTCTTCCACTAACCAGCCTTATGTGAATACTATGCTTAAGATAGTTACCATTAAGCATGGTAAAACACCTGTTGAGGCAGATGAGCTAGTTAAAACAGATCATGAAGGCAGATACACCTTTTACCTCTTAGAAGGGGAATATGAAATATTCCTTACCTGGCATAAGAACTGGTTCTCTTATGGAAAACTGGAAATCTTTGAAGATGATAAAAACAAGGTATACACTATTCAGGAACTTGTAGATCGTTATGATAAGATGCACTCTGACGAACCCTACTGGACTAAGGAAAGATTATTTAAGTATTATGCTTTGGAATTCTTATTTCCTATTGGCAGTATTTACACTTCTTTTGTAAACCAGTCTCCAGCTGAGAAACTAGGTGGTGAATGGGAAATCCTTCCTTCCAGATACCTTAAGATAGCTGATGAGCTACATCCAGGTGGTTTTAAAGGTGGTAAGGATACAGTAGAAATTACTGCTTCAACTTCAGTAAGTCTTACTGAAGATAATCTTCCTAGTCATACTCATTCATTCTCTGTAACAGGTCATACTGATACTAGAGAATTAGTAGGTAGTTTCTGGGATTTATCATTCTCAGGACAAAGAGGGCCTTGTAGTGGTATTGTATCTATTACTGGTTCTTATGGATCTGGTATTGATAATTCAGGTGGTGATGAGTATGATCAGATTACTATAAATGCAACTCATAACCATGATATTAATATTTCTGGTTCTTTAGGAGCTACTGGTAGAGGTGAACCTTTTACTGTTAATGCAACTGGTTCTGGTGAAGTAAAACCTCCGTATGTAACCATTTATATGTGGAAGCGCATAAAATAAAAAAGGGGGATTACTAAAATCCCCCCATAAAAACTAAGCTATTCCTTCCTCTACATCTGTTCTATACTGATGCCACCCCTTGAGATTACCTCTAGGGGTATCTTCTTCAGTAAGGGGTCTACAAACATGTTCAAATGGACTAGCATGTAATCTATCACTGGTCACTAATCTGTCCACAATAGAAAGAGCTTTATCTATGCTTATATCATTCTTTCTATAGGATACCTGAGCGCAGCAACTAACTGAGATTAATTTCTTAATATCCAAGGTATCTTTACTTGCTGGATCAATAAAAGGTAAATGCCACTCCCCATAGTTTAATTCCTTTGGTTTAGATTCTTGATAGGAATCCCTCATGGCATAAGCTAAAGCTTGCATCTCAGGCTGAGCATCTTTATGGCATCTTAGATTAAAGAAATTAGTAAAGTCTGTTCCAGTTAAGATAGTTTTCATATGAACAAAAGGCTCTAATAAACGATTAGCATTTTGCTTATGAATTCCTAACCTATCTAACTTTTCTGCAGCACTTATAGCAGCTTTAAAAGCATCCATCCATACAATATCAGCTTCTTTCAGAAGATAGTCATCATAGATAACTTCTCCCTGCATTCCTTTTTTCTTACCAGTCCATACAGGAATTACTAAATTCTGTTTAGCCAGCTCTATCTGAGCTTGAATAGGAATAGCTCTGGAAGAAGCACAATTACGTGAGAATACTCTATGAGTCATAAGCTCAGAATGGATAAATCTAGGATATTCCAAAATAAAGGTAGTTACTCTATCTCCTTTAGGAGATATGCTATCAGCTATAATATCAACATTTATCATTTACCTGTGCTCCCAAAACCACCTTCACCTCTTTCAGTTTCTGATAACTGCTTTACTACAGTTACTCTGGATTTAGCTACAGGAACTAGTAAAGCCTGAAATAACCTTTCTCCTCTATGGAAAGTCTTTGATTCATTTCCATCTATAGTAGTCCATGCTATCCATTCCCCTCTGTAGTCTTCATCAATTACTCCTACAGTATTTCTTAAATGGATACCATGTATAGCTCCAGCACTGGATCTAGGAACTAGCATAGCTATATGACCTGAAGGGATTTCTGTAGCAAATCCTAGTTTAATCTTAGTTGGTTCTCCTGGATTAAGAGTTACATCTTCCTGTAAGTAAATGTCTAATCCATTTCCCTTATATTCAGGAGCTAGGAAATTTTCTACATAAGGTTTTATTTTCATTTAAAAATCCTTTTATCAATATTATAAAAAATACATGCACCTATCACTTGAATAATGATTAGATTCAGATAAATTGAAATTTCAAAGAGATTTACAAGGTACATAAAGGGCATCATAACTATAGCTGAAATAATCCAGCGAATAACATAAATGAAGAACCTGTAAGACACTCAGAAACCCCCTAAAATTGCTCTGTATTGAACGCTAAAATATTTTATGATAGAGTACATTACCAAAGATAAAAATGCGATATATAGCGTTTTTATTTGAAATACTATAATATACATTTTTAATATTAAAAGATAGAGTATATATGAGTAAAATTTATGATGTAATTCAGTCAACCAGAGGATATCCTAAGCTGACTAAATGGAAAAATGAGCCTACTGTACAAGATTTAAGAAATGATCTACAGGAAGCTAATTCTTCTTATTCAGTTCATTGTACTTCTATACAGCATTGGTTAGAAGTCCTTAATCCTCCTCCATTTAAGACTAAGGATCCTTCTAGATCTAGAGTTCAACCTAAGCTTGCTCGTAAACAGGCTGAATGGAGATATGCTGCTCTATCTGAACCGTTTTTATCAACACCTGATATATTCAAGGTTAAACCAGTATCCTTTGAAGACACTATGGCAGCTGAGCAGAATCAGCTGGTTCTAAATAATCAGTTCAATACTAAACTCAATAAAGTTAAATTTATAGATGATTTAATTAGAACTGTAGTCAACGAGGGTACTGCTGTAGTTCGTGTAGGTTGGGAATACTCAGAAACTGAAGTAGAGAAAAATATTCCAGTTTATCAAGTAATACCTTATACCCCTGAAGTAGATCCGAAAGGATCCATTATAGATGGTATTACAAAATTGATGAAACTATGGAATGACCCTATAGGAAGAAAGTCTGTACCTGATGAATGGGTACAAGCTACTGAGATAAATACAGCTCAAAAAGCTCAAATTGACCAAATGCAGCAACAGTTACAACAACTGGTTCAAGAAGCTGAACAGAATGGTCAACCTATTCCACCTGAGCAATTAGCTGCTTTTCAAGCTCAAATTCCTCAATTTACTCCTGTATTTCCTTTAAGAGTAAATTCAGAGCTTAAACAAGTTCCTGTAGTGGTTAACCAACCTACACTCCAAGTATGTAAGTATACAGATATACTTATAGATCCTTCTTGTAAAGATGACTTATCTAAAGCTGAATTTGTTATTTATAAATTTGAAACATCTTTAGCTGAATTAAAGAAATCTGGAAAATATAAAAATCTAGATAAAATTAAAATAGATGATCTCCCTCCTTCAGAAGTCATGGAAGACCTGAATGAGGATGGTACTAGAGGTTCTTTCAATTTTAAAGATGAAGCTAGAAAGCGAATAGTAGCCTATGAGTACTGGGGTAACTGGGATGTAAATAAGAATAAGACAACTAAGCCTATTGTTGCTACATGGGTAGGGGATATTATGATTCAATGTGAAGAGAATCCTTTCCCTGATGGGGAAGTCCCATTTGTCTTATTCAGGTATCTTCCAGTCTCAGATAATATCTTCGGTGAACCAGACTCAGTTTTACTTGAAGATAACCAGGCTACTATTGGGGCTCTAATGAGAGGCTCTATTGACTTACTGGCTAAATCTGCTAATTCTCAAACTGGAGTAGCAAAAGGAGCTTTAGATAAGCTAAATAGAACTAGATTTGATAAAGGTATGGATTATGAATTCAATATGAATGTAGATCCAAGAATTGCTATTTATCAGCATACATTCCCTGAATTACCTCAATCTGTACTGGCTATGCTACAAATCCAGCAAAGTGAAGCTGATGCTATTTCAGGTGTAAGAGCTTTTGCTACATCAGCTGTAGACGCTACTCAACAGCAAACTGCTTCTCAAGTAAGAGGAGCTTTAGATGCTGCTTCCAAGAGAGAAATGGGAATTCTTAGAAGACTCATTGATGGTATGATTAAAGTAGCTAGAAAGATTATAGCTATGAATGGAGAATTCCTCTCAGAGTTTGAAATTCTTAGAATTACTAATGGGGATTTCGTAACAATCAGAAGAGATGATCTTCCAGGTAATTTTGACCTAGAAATTGATATTTCTACTAATGAGCAAGATGATGTAAAAGCTCAAGAACTGGCTTTCATGCTCCAGACTCTAGGACAGGATATGGATCCAGCTATGAGAAATCTTATTCTCTCAGGTATAGCTAAATTAAGAAAGATGCCTGAATTAGCTAAACGTATAGAGAACTTTGAACCTACACCAGATCCTATAGCTGTAGAAATTCAACAAGAACAATTAAAGAATTGGAAACTGTTAAATGCTAAATTAGAGATGGAATGCCAGAAATTACAGGCAGATGCTCAATTATCTATAGCTAGAGCTCAAGCAGAACAAGCTAGTGTTTATAACAGTAGTATGGAAGCTCCTATCAATGCTCAGCTTAAGCAAGCTCAAGCAGAGAATTTACATGCTAAATCCCTCAAGGATAATCTTGATTTCTATGAACAGAGAGAAGGTATTACTCATGAGAGAGAAATGGCTAAACAGGGAGCTCAAGCACAAGCAAATCTTGATAGGGATATTAAGAAAGCTATGCTTATGAATTCATTAAAAGGAAACAGCAGACAGAGAGAAAATGTAGGTAGTACAAATACTGCTGAACCTTTTAATCCAGAACAGATCATCAGTACAATATAGGAGAAAAAAATGACTGAAGTAAATATTGAAGATATCAAGAAAGATATTGAACTTAATGAGTCTCTTCAGAGATTATTTAAAAATAGAGATTTTAAACATGTAATTCTGGAGACTTATTTAAAGACTTATGCTTTACAACTGGTTCAATTAAGTTCTGGTCAAGCTGCTATCAGAGATGATTCTCTGATGAAGTTATTCCAAGCCAGGTTAAATGCTACTGGTTCTCTACAACAGTGGTTTGATTCTGTAGTAGCAGCTGGTGAAAATGCTAAAGAAGTTTTGAACCAGATGGAGCAAGGAGAATAATTTATGGCTGATGAAACTCCAGAAGTAGAGCAAGAGCAAGAGCAAGAACAAAATCAAGAAGCTCAAGAAACTATGCCAGTTATCAATTCTTCTGAAGATATTGATGCTATGTTAGCTGATTTATCTGATGAAGAAATCTTAACAGCTAGTGAAGAGCAAATGAATAAATTCCTAGAAGCTAGGGATAATTTCTCAAATCATGGGGAAACTCAGGTTGAGGAAGAATCTCAAGAAGAGAAAGAAGAAGAAGGGAATGAAGAATCTTCTGATGATAAGACAGAAGATAATCAAAATCCAAATCTAGGTTCTGTAAAGATTAATGGAAAAGAAGTTCCATTAAACTCAATGGAAGATGTTCAGCAATTATTACAAGCTGGTACTAAATATAACACCTTATCCAACAAGTTAAAGCCTGTACAGAGAATAGCTAGGATGCTTGAGAAAAATGGACTCTTATCAGATGATCAGGTAAATTTTGCTATAAATCTACTTAAGGGAAATAAGACTGCTATAAGCAAGCTCCTTAGAGATAACAAAATTGATATCTACCAAGACTTGGATCCAGATGCTGAATATAGTGGAGTAAACTATAAGGTATCGGATAGAGAATTACAGGTAAAGGAAACTCTAGAAGAGATTGAAGCTGAAGCTAGCTACACTGATACAGTACATGCTATTACTTCAATGGATAAGGCTTCTCAGGCTAAGTTTTATAATAATCCTGATCTCATCAGAAGTCTGAATGATCAAGTTAAATCAGGTGATTATGCTACTATTCAGCAGGAAGTAGAACGTCAAAGAGCTCTAGGATATCTAGTAACTCCAGATGATTTTACAGCTTACTATACTGTAGGAAAACAAATGTATTTCGATGGTAAATTAAGCTCTTCTCCTCAGAATGGTTCTAATCAAAAAGCATCAAAAGCTAAGGTAGAGAAGAAGCGTAATGCTGCTTCTGCTCCTAAGAGTAAAGGTTCTCCAAAACAGACATTAACTGATATAGATATTTACAATATGTCTGATGAAGAGATTTTAAAATTGGACTTTAACAAACTAAATTTATGAGGTGATATTTATGCCATACCAAAATCCACATCTGTATAATGACCCAGCTGGTTATAGAACAGGTACTGCTACTCCTTCTACTATTGGTCCACAATTAGTAGATTTTATGTTCATCAAAAAAGCTTTAGCAGAACAGGCTAAGGAAATTGTATTCTCAAATATGTCTTCTACTATTGAGATTCCTAAGCATACTGGTACTGCTATTAAACGTTATGTAGACGTTTTAATGCTTGATGATAAAAATATCAATGACCAAGGTATTGACGCTGCTGGTCAGACTGGTGCATTGTCTAAGAACCCTAATGGTAACTTATATGGTTCTTCTCGTGATATCGGTGTAATTGCTGATAGACTTCCAGCTCTTGGTGAGCAGGGTGGTCGTGTGAACCGTGTTGGTTTCAAGAGACTTACCATTCAAGGTACCATGCAGAAATACGGTTTCTTCTATGAATTTACTCAGGATGCTCTGAATTTTGATACTCAGGCTGATTTGCTGCAGAATATGTCTAGAGAAGCTGTACGTGGTGCTACTCAGTTACAGGAAGCTATGCTTCAGAAAGACTTGCTGGATAACTGTGGTACAGTTTATGTACCTGGTACTGGTTTTGCTGATTGGGATACAGATACTGCTACTTCTCTGAAGGCTTCTGTAGATGATACAGCAATTCCTACCTACAAGGATTTCATGAAATTCAAGTTAATGCTTGATGATTTGAGAGTTCCTGGTTCAACTTCTATGTTTACTGGTACTCGTTATATTGATACCAAGACCATTCCTAGTGCTCGTTTCGCATTTATTTCAAATGCTTTGCTGCCTATGTTGGAACAGGTTAAGGATTTCAATAATCAGCCAGCTTGGGTTCCTGTAGAACAGTATGCTGCTGGTGGTTACACTCATCCTAAAGAAGTAGGTAAGATCGGTAATTTCAGATTTGTCGTAGTACCTGAAGCTTTATACTGGGGTGGTGCTGGTGCAGCTCCTGGACAGAACTCTATCCATAGAGCTACAAATAATAAACTGGATGTTTATCCTATTCTGGTAATTGGTGAAGATGCCTTCACAACTATTGGTTTCCAAACCAATGGTAGAGATGGTAAGATTAAGGTAATGACTAAGATGCCTGGTCTGGAAACTGCTTCCTTCGATGATCCATATGGTTCTCGTGGATTCACTTCAATGCAGTGGTGGTATGGCTTCTTGGCTCAGAGACCTGAAAGATTAGCTTGTATGTATACTGTAGCTGAACTTTAGTATTTTACCTAGCGTTTTACGCGTCTCCCCAGAAATGGGGAGATTTTTGTAAGGATATCAAAAATGACAAGAGATGAATTAAAAGCTAAATGTGATGAATTAGGGATTTCCTATAAATCTAATACTCCTAGTGCTACCTTGGAACAATGGATTAATGAAAAAGCAGCTGGTAAAGAATTATCTGCAGAAGAAACCCCTATTCAAAAAGCTACAAGATTAATCAGATGTAGAATTACTAATAACAATCCTAATAAGCAAAATCTGGAAGGTGAGCTGATTAGTGTATGTTTTAGTAATATGCCAAAGATTTCAAGATTTGTACCTTTTAACAAAGATGCTACTCATATTGAGAATGCTATTTATAAATACTTGTTAAATAAAAAGTACAATATTCCAGTTCTAGATAAGAATGGTTTACCTCATTTAAAGGAATTAAATGAATATACTATTACAGTATTACCTCCTTTAACTGAAGCTGAATTAAAGGCATTAGCTAAAGCTCAATCAATCCGTAATAATGAAGAGGATGAATAATGATTGAAAATCTAGAAAAGATTCTGTTAGATCCAGATACAGTTACTAAACTAACTACTCCAGATCCTAAAGCTGGAGAGATGATCCCTCATGCTGAATTAATCACTGAGGGTATTGGCACTTTATCTGGAAAAGGTGTATTAGATCAAGTAATGAAAGCAGTAGATGAGCATCTCCAGAAGGAATTTAAAGCTCAAAGAATTACTGGTTCTAATTATTCTAATTTATACATACAAGCCTTAAATACAGTTATCCAGACCAGCTCTCAATTCGCATTAGCTGGTGCTGAATCTTATTGGAAAGCTAAACTAGCAGAAGCTGAGTATAGACATGCTGAAGCTCAAATCCTCAAAGCTCTGGCTGATGTAGATACCCAAAGATTACAGGTTAAGATCCAGGAGAAAGAATTAGAGCTCAAAGAAAAAGAACTTATTCTTAAAGAAAGAGAAATTGCTCAGAAAGACGAAGAGATAGCTAATATGAAGTATCAGGCTTGGGCTACTCTTCAGAAAGTTCTTACTGAACAGGCTGAAACTCAAGATATGATTGGTACAATAGATCCAGCTCATATAGGAGATCCTACTACTGTATTTACCCCTACTAAGACTGTAAAAGGTACAGTAGGTGTAGCTAGAGAGTTCCAGGCTAAACAAACCTCTGAGCTTGAAAGAACAGCTGTACGTAGTTTAGCTGATCACTATAAGAGTGCTTTTGACACTAATCAGACTTCCTTAAATGATCTTAAACCTTATGCCTTTGGATATAATGGATCCAGAGTTAAAGCTGTAGAAAACCTCTTATTATCTAAGTTTGGTTTAGATGGTCCTTCAATAGATGCTCAGCATCCAGAAGCCTCTGAAGCAGATAGAGAGGAGGAATAATGGGACTTTGGGGAAGTAAGAAAGTAAGAAGCAGATCCTGTAGTGGTTTACTGGATCCCTCTACTGCTGCCTTCTCCTTGTCTACTACAGCTATAATTGCAGCTAATGATTACAAGAGTAAGTTTATGGATAATCTACTTACTCTTGCTAAATCCTGTACTTATACTAAATTAGTAAGAGCTCAAACTTGGGCTAAAAAGAAGTTTCCTTGGGGTTTGCTAGATACAAATGCCAGATACACTTATACAGTAGATAAAGCTGCTTTATTCAGTTTTCTTCAGGCACAAAGCTCAGAAACAGTAGAACTTATTACAGTATCTACTGGATCTGCTGATCCACTAACATTAGCTACTCCTACTATTTTACAAAGCTATCCAGATTATGATGTTTCTACGCATAGCTTTGTGTCTGAAGATCTTACTTATACCTACAATGGAGCTAATGTTGTTGGCTCTAATATAATAGTCTCTTTTTCAGCTGATGAAGAGCATATAGTTAATTTCACCATTACTGCTGATAGGAATGGAAATTACCTATATGTTTACTATAAAGATGGA
>Ga0326514_10002434_pt1 | contig 11833 bp, 9 predicted proteins | sample 3_2548_0518_D_FD_203653 | JGI IMG/M metagenome (GOLD analysis project Ga0326514, IMG submission 203653) | Bovine rumen microbial communities from UC Davis, California, United States - 3_2548_0518 | ecosystem: Host-associated > Mammals > Digestive system > Stomach > Rumen | place: USA: California... | reverse complement strand
CGAACAACAACAGCAATAATGTGGCCACGGAAGCAGTGAGCTTTAACAACAGCCCTGCGTTCACGACGGCTTACAGCTATGACTCGAAAGAGAACATCACGAGCAAGGCGATCACGCTTGCCGATAATACCACGATCGATGTGGTGAACACCTACGACTCCAAGAACCGGATCACGAGTACCGGCTATGGTACTGCGGAGCAGACCTACACTTACGACCAGTATGGCCAGTTGACGCAGACCGTAGATGCTGCGAATGGGTTTACGGAAACTTACAGCTACGACCAGAGAGGCAACATCCTCTCAAAGACCAAAGTTTACGATGATACATCATTTCCTGCGGAAACTACGAACTTTAGCTACGGCAACGCTGCCTGGCCGGATGAGCTGACTTCGGTCAACGGCACGAGCCTGACCTATGATGCTAACGGCAATGTTCTGACCTATGGCAACATGGAGTTTGAGTGGACCAACGGAAGAACGCTCTCGCAGATCACGGTAAACCCGGAAGACGAGAACGGCACAGCCGACGTCTATAGCTATACTTACGACGAGTCCGGCATCCGGTCCAGCAAAACTGTCAACGGAACGACCACGTACTTTACAACAAAAGATGGTGTCATCCTGTCTCAGACAGACGGGACGAACACCATGTATTTCCAGTATGACAACTCCGGCAACCCGACCGGCTTCCTTTATAATGGCACTCAGTACCTCTACCTGACCAACCAGATGGGCGACGTCATCGGCATCACCGATAACACGGGCGCCCTCATCGCCACCTATACCTACGGCGCCTGGGGCGAAGTGCTGGCAACAACACCAGCCACAGCGGGCAGCTCTGCCCAGCTCGCTATCGCTAACGCGAACCCGCTGCGGTATCGTGGCTATTACTTGGATGCGGAGACGGGGTACTATTACCTGCAAAGCAGGTATTATGATTCTGGTTTCTGTCGCTTTATATCTTCAGACGAATTGCTCCTCGAGACTATTTGGAGTTTAAATGGATTTGCCGAAAATGTATTTGCTTACTGTTATAACAATGCAGTAAACAATATTGATCCAGACGGCCATTTTACTGTGGCATTTGTATATGGAACAGCAATTGCTGCGGCATCAGTTTCTGCTTTATTACTAGCTTCTGTCTTAAATACGTATTATTCCAATCAGTCCATTCGAAACACAATAGATTATGCAGTTGCAAAATATGTGGATGGAGTAATCGACGGCACAAAACAATTTGCAATTGCGCTCACAAAGATAGTCAAGAAGACCAAGGTTTCGAGAAAATATAAAGGAACAGAGAGACATCATATTGTCGCAAAAAGAGCTTCAAGAGCAAGGCCAGCACAAAATGTTCTAAGAGCCCTTGGGATATCTTTCGATTGCAAATACAACCTTGTTGATATCAACAAGTCGTTGCATAAACATGTTCACACCAACTTATACTACGATTCTGTAAATACAATAATTGTGACCGCTACAAGCAAAGGTAATAAAAAGTCAAAGACGTGGACTGTGTATGCTTGTTTGATGACAATAGGATATGTACTTCGAAAGGCTGGCACGTTATGCAAATAAAAAGGGAAAAAGTTAGTCAAAACCAATTAAAGCATTATTACCGAAACGAAAAAAATGGCAGGGCGTATTTAATTTATAGCAATAAGGTAATGGTAAATGGAACTCTATCAATTCCTATTAATAAAACTATCCAGATAATGGAGAATAATCAAAAATGTGGTTTGCTCACAGAAGGTGGGGATCTGTATTATTATGATTTAGAAACAGAACAACTAGAAAAAATAGATAATAATGTTGACGGGAATCTGGGATTTGCAATTACTTATAGTGACGAAATCGTCTATCTTAAAATGAAAGCCGAATACACAGGTGACTTGTATGCATGGAACAAAAACCACAAGAAAATGATATGCGAGAACGTAACAACTGCGAATAAAATTTCATGTTATTTAAACGAGGTAGCACTCATTGATAGGAAAACCAATGGCTCAACCCTGTTGCTATTTTGCGATAAGAATAACTGGAACAAACAGGGTTTCGATTTGGACAGCTTTATAAAGCATTCAGACTTTTTGTCTTGTTCATATGATTTTATAAAGCAAAGGCTTGCCGTTTTTCAATCTGGCTGGTTTGAATCGTTTATTTCGATATATGATGTTCCATCAAAAAAGCTAATCATGCAAAAGAGAGATTCGAAGGTTGTTGGTTTATCTTGGATAAAAGAAGGAGAATACCTTGTAGTAGAAAAGTTAGGCGCAATAGAAATCCTTAATGGACAGAACCTCTCCTTGGTTTCAAATATTCAACTACGTAAAACGAGATTCCCCTTGTTGGATTGCATATATGAATCTGCATTTGCTACATATTATGATGGAGATGATGTATTCTCTGTAACAATAAATGATTAAATCGCCAAATATGTAACACTGTATATTTCTGAGTTGAAGAATAACACATTTGCTATCAACCCCGCTCCGGCTTTGCCGGGCGGGGTTTTCTCGTGACGTCCTTTGCCTTTTATTATAAAAGGTATATAATAAACACGACCCCCGTTCGGGGGACCATCCTCCGGAAAGGAGCTCCTCAACATGAGTGACGAAAAGAAAACCACCGAGACCACGGTCGTGGAAGAGCGGGTCGAGTGGCTGACGAAGGAGAACATCAAAAAGATCCTCCTCATCGCCCTCGCCATCATCCTGATGCTCGTCTTCTTTCAGAAGATCGGCGTGGTGCTCGTATACCTTACAAAGTTCTGGCACATCATCTTTCCCTTCGTGTTCGGCGCATGTCTCGCGTTCGTCGTGAACGTGCCAATGAACCAGATCGAAAACAAGCTGCTTGGAAAGAAGCCCTTCAAGGGGAAGCGCATCCTGTCCTGGTTCATCACTTTCATCCTCATCCTCGCAGTCATTGCAGGCGCCATGTTCATTATTGTGCCGCAGATCGTCGAAACGGCAAAACACATCGCCGCAAACGTGCAGAACATCGGCAGCCTCTCCGATGTGCAGGCGTGGATCATCCAAAAGGTCCCGCAGACGGAGAGCCTCATCGCCAAAGTGGACGTCAGCTACAAGTCCCTGGTCTCCAAGGCGATGGAGTGGGTCCAGAAGTCCGGAAGCCAGCTGCTCAACTCCGGTGTCGGCGTCGTATCCAACATCGTCTCCGGGGTCGCCACCTTCTTCATCGGCTTCGCATTCTCGGTCTACGTGCTCTTCCGCAAGGAAGCGCTGGCCGTGCAGGGCAAGAAGGTGATCTATGCGCTGTTCCCGGAGCGGGTCAATGAGCGCATCCTCAAGGTCTGCAGCCTGTCCTACAAGACCTTCTCGAACTTCATCCGCGGTCAGGTGCTCGAAGCCTGCATCCTCGGCCTTATGTTCTTCATCACCATGAGCATTTTCCGCATGCCGTATGCCATGCTGTGTGCCGTGCTCATCGCCATCACGGCCCTCATTCCCATCTTCGGTGCCTTCCTCGGCGGTGGCATTTCCACCCTGCTCATCCTGATGGAGAGCCCGAAGCTGGCCCTCATCTTCATAGTCATGTTCCTCGTGCTGCAGCAGATCGAAGGCAAGCTCATCTACCCGCACGTCGTCGGTTCCTCCGTCGGACTGCCGGGCATCTGGGTCCTCTTCGCCATTACGGTCGGCGGCGAGCTCATGGGAGTTGCGGGCATGCTCATCTTCGTGCCTCTGTGCTCCGTCCTCTATGCGCTGTTCCGCGAGTTCGTGTATGACCGCCTCGCAAAGCGGCGAGTGACCCCGGACAAGTGGGCGCTGAACCCGCCCCATGCGGCCCGCGGCGAACCCATCAAGGTCAACACCGAGAAGCTCCAGAAACTCAAAGAGCACAAGGCCAAAGCGAATGCCGCCGCGGACGAAGCGCAGGAGTCCATCGCCGATGTCATCGAAGACGGTCGCGATACACCGGAAGAATAACCATTATATCGCCTTACAGAAAAGGACCTGTTCCCTTGCGGGAGCAGGTCCTCGTTTTATTGTGTGTAAGCGCGCAGTCCGGTCACAGTTTCCAGCCGACGGCTTCACGGCGGGCTGCAATGAAGTTCTGGTAGATGCCGGGCTCCGCGCCCCGCTCCACAACGTTCTTTTCGCTCCAAAAGAATCTGTGATATACTATAAAAAACGAAAAACGAGGGGAGGAAACGCCATGCTTCAACAACCGCTGTCCGACGGCAGCATCCTGATGCGTGCTACCGAAGAAGATGATGCAGAAGGCTTCGTCCATGCCGTATGGCTCTTCCCCGGAGTGGGCCTCATGTTCATCGACATCCGGTCGTTCCACTGGCCGAACGGAGACATTGACGGACCGAACGGAACTCTTCAGGACGGGGTACTGCTCCTCAACTACTCCGTGACCGGGAGCTGCAAAGCCCTCCTCGACAACGACAATTATGTGTTGCAAAAGCAGGGAGACATCTCCCTCTCCGGCCAGTTCGCGACCGAGGACTACTTTTACCCGGACGGCTACTACCAGGGGCTCGAGTTCTTCATAGACCCCGTGGCAGCGGAAAAAGCGCTTGGCACCGGAGCTGACAGCGACATCCCGGAGTGGTTCGGTCTTGACTTTCAGGCTTTCACAGACCGGTACGACGTCCGCGGCCGCACGAAGATCGGCACCTGTCCGCAGACGTTTCGCCTTCTCCTCTCCGACATGTGGGCGATGTACCCCTTCGGCGCGGAACCACCGGCTTTCTCCCCGGAGACGCTGGCGGTCCTGCGCGCGCAGACGCTCCGACTCCTCCAGATGCTCCTGTTCGACGCCTCCCCCTTCACCGCCACCCACCGGCCGATGTTCCGCTCGACACAGCTGCGGGTCGCGGAGCAGGCGGCACGCCTTCTGCGGGAAGACCTGCGCCGGGACTGGACCCTGCCGGAACTGGCGGTCAGACTCGGCGTCAGCGAGTCGAGTCTCAAGCGCTACTTCCAGAGCGTCTACGACTGCAGTGTCGCGAAGTACCAGCGGAACGCCCGCATGGCGCGGGCCGCGGAGCTGCTCCGCAGTCCGGACACCCGCGCCCTCTCGGTGCTCGACGTCGCCCTCGAGGTCGGGTACGAGAACCAGTCGAAGTTTGCGGCGGCGTTCAGGCGCATGTTCGGTGAATCGCCCCTCGAATACAAAAAGAACGCTATATTATAATAGTATAGAAGAAGGACCTGTTCCCCGTCGGGAGCAGGTCCTTCTTGTGTTATGGTTGCTGGCTGTCATCAATCCAAGCCTCTGCATAATCGATATCCATAGATACCTCTTTCACATAAGTCGCAAAGTCAATATATTTTCGCATATGTTCTGTTTGAAAAGTATCTTGGTGATAGTTCTCTTCCAAAATGGTTGATAAACGGTTTCGCAACGCTGGAATCAATTCAGGTGCCTTTGTTTTTTCTGCAACATCTTCAAATACAGAACTAAGCCAGTAAAACTCTTCATCAGTACAATCGTTTTGGAAGAACTCGATTGTCGAATCAATGTCTTTTGAGAGGATATCGGTCATTTCGGACCAGCATTCTTCGATTCCAAAGTCATCTTCGGGATGAAGCTGCAGAAATCTGGCTATTACGTTTCTCAATGCTTCTTTATCCATGTTTTTTCCTCCGTTTCTTCAGAACTGAGCTTTGGTCCGCATCGGGAAAGACCGTTGCGATTATTCCATGCCTTCTAATTATTCCAACTCGGACACCTTTATATACACCAAACACAGGTTTGCCGTCTGGGCTGTGGCGATTAGCCTTCAATCCTGCAACGTGTTCTCCTGCTCGGCGAATATCTTTTGTACTCCATGTTTTTGGAAACCAAACCTGTCCCATGCTGTTTCGCTTCTTTTTATATTTATGGTTTGGAATGTTTCCCACTCTAACACCGTTTGAATAAGTCTTCTCAATATTGTAAGCAATGCCGTACTTGTCGAGCTGGTTCATTCCTGTTTGACCATGACCTCCACTCACCAGTCGGATTCTTTCACCTTTTTGGGAAGGCTTTGTATAACGCCCTTCGTTGGAGTGTACCAGCGCGAAATCACTGACACTTCTCGCGGAACCTTTTGTATTTAGATATCGGCCATTCTTGCTGGTCCCCATATCATACCACCCGCTTTCTGTTATGGACATAAGTCGTCCAATCCGGCAGATGGTGAAACTTCGTGTACTTTTCGTACTGATTGAATATTTTGGGGTTGTAGGAACCGTATACAATAACATGAACCGGAGCCAGCTCCATAAGCATGGCATCGAGGCCGGCCTCCAAATAGTATTTATCTTCTCGTTTTCGGCTACACCCGTAGGTTCCAATCGAAACAATGCTATTTTTGGGAATACCACAAAATGCAGGGGCAGCATCAAACACCTGTTTGGTATATGTTCTCTCATCGCCCCATCGCACATTGGGAATCACATACTTTTCCTTTTGTTGCCAGTAATACCCTACAGAACGACTAACGCCAATATTGGCGATTTGTTCCCATAAAGGCATGTCCCTATATAGAGAGCAGTCTGGAGTCGACAAGATTTTAATTGTTTTCAATTCGTCATCATATGCTTGCGGTGTGCTGACCAAATGGCGAAAGACGGGGTCTTGCTCATAAAAAACCAGCATCTCTGACGAAGAATCATTTAGCCTATCCCTTTTTGAGAACGGTACTGCCACAGTTGGTATGATCCATTCTTTTGGCCGTGCTAACTTTGGTATCTCTAAATCGCCTTCAAAAAAGGCTGTCTCGATCAGTTTGGAATTGAATCCATCATAAAATAAATTTGTCATTAAGATATCCTTTCTGCGCTCTAAGCGCCAATAGATAAATTTGTCGATGTGTCACATCGACATGCGAATCTGGATATGCTATAATGACATTGCATCTGTTGGGTATCATAGCATATCCAACCTTGTGAAAAGCATTTCGTCTGTTGTTGCAGCAACGTTCGATATGCTTTTTCTTTTTATTCTAACAAAGGCCTCGCCTCCTTTTCTAATAAAGCAACTAAGCGCGAATGATACTAAGAAGCCCTAAGTAGAAGTACGTCCTGTTTCTTCCTTTTGTGTCCGTAAACAGTAGTTTGCTTTCTACGAGTTGCCCTAAATAGCGGTTCACGCTGGTTGTGGGTATATTTGTCACTTCAGAAATCTGTTTCGCTGTTGTAATTGGATACTGGTAAAGAGCATCGATAACATCTACCATGTTTGATGAACGCGAGATATTACATGCTTTTTCCTTATCTTTGCTATAAAGATCATTGATCTCTGAAATAATTTGAATATACTTGTCACACTGTTTTATTACTGTTGTCAGGAAGAATTTTATCCATTCATTCCAGTCTCCTTGTATTCTGATATTGTTAAGGAGAATGTAGTATTGAAGTTTATCTCGCTCCAGGGCTTCGCTAATAAAGAAACATGGCAGTTCAATTTGGTTTTGTGAAAACAAATACATTGGAATAAGCATCCTGCCCACGCGACCGTTTCCATCCATAAAAGGATGAATGGTTTCGAATTGAGCATGAATGATGGCTGTTCGAACAAGAGGGCGATACGTATCATCCGTACTGTTCATATAGTCGATCAAATTGTTCATCAATGCTGGGACATCTTCCGGAACAGGGGGAACAAATGTGATCGCATGCGTTTTGTCGTTTTTGCCGATATAGTTTTGCTCGGTTCGATATTCCCCAACACAAGAGGGCTTTCGAACATTCCCCTGCATCAACGCATTATGAATATTAAAAAAGAAATCATCTGAGAATTTCTCTTTACTTAATATTTCAAGACCTCTTATTGTTGCCAAATAATAGTTTTTGACTTCATTCAAGTTTTTATCGCGATCATTCGGAGAAATTTGGTTCACTAGTACACCATCCAGAGTCGCTTGTGTTCCCTCTAACTGGGAGGACGCGAGCGCTTCTTTTTGTTGCAAAGTCGGCATAAACCATGCACTGTCGATTTTGCTGTCTTTGATTTTTTCTTTATAAACTTCGAGTTTGGCAGTAGCATCAATTAGTTCTTCCATAAAATATGATTGATCTATTGCTCCTTTATCAAGTGGCAAATAGTTTGCGCGATATGCCTCCGTCATGCTCATACACTCCTTTTCAGCCTACACAATAGCAAAAATACATCCATTTGTCAACGCATTTGGTTCTATTATCGTTATTTTTTCTATTTTAGAGCCAATTCGAATTGTATCTGGCTCTATTTCATGTTCGATAATTCGCCCCTCGAATACAAAAAGAACGCTATATTATAATAGTATAGAAGAAGGACCTGTCCCCTTGCGGGAGCAGGTCCTTCTTGTGTTATGCGGCAAACGCTTTCGCGTGTTGCTTTTGGTTATGCTTCTTTCGGAGCTTCGACAGGGGCTGCGCCTTTCAGCATGCCGTACTTCGTGAGCGGTTTTCTGAGGACCGCTTTGGCGATGTACGCACCGAGCACCGCAGCACCAAGGACCGCGACCAGGAAGAGGACGCCGTTCAGCGCGCTGCCGTAGGTCCCGATGAGCGCATCGCCATAGGCATCGCCCATCTCTTCGACCGCCTGGTCGTGGCACCACTCCGGCTTGAGCCAGATGTTGATCTGCGCGCCGATGCGGGCGATGGCGAACACGAGGTAGCTGACCAGCGTGCCGAGGAAGCTGTCATAGCCCATCGCCATACGGACGAGGTCCGGAAAGAAGACGCCGATGAGGACACAAACCAGATACGGCACATTGCTGAGGACCCCGCCGACGATACCGTACAGCAGGAACAGGACACCGACGATGGTGAAGGTGCCATAGCGCGGTTCTCTTGCGGCGATGTAAAAGTACGGAATGCCGGCGACCAGCAGCATGATCGGGACCCCATAGACCCAGAAGAACGGGCCGAAGAAGCCGAGGCAGTCGGAGGCAAAGTAGCAGAGCAGAAGGAGGAACGCGTACCCGATGGTGACACCGATTTCTTTCCCGCTCCATTTTGTTGGCATAAGCTTTGGCATGTGTATTCACTCTCCTGATGACATTTTTATCAGCAAATGCGTTAATTAGCATAAGCTAACTACACTATATAGTAATAGAATGGGTGCGATTTGTCTGCTCCTGCCAGCCCGTTTGGCTCCAAAAAGGTCAGCCGAAACGGGCATTTTTTGCCGAATTTTACCTTAAAATTTATCGGTCAATCGCCAAATATCTGTCAGATTGTATTGCAACCCTCCAAAAACCAAACAACTTTTCGAACAAATGCTCTTGCACATTTCACATTGACCCACCCCCGGTCGCATGGTAAACTCCCTTCCCGTCAGATGGTGTTTTGCACAAAACACGGCCCGCAAATTTATGCAAAAGATACAACACTTCACTATCCAGCTTCTCTCTTGTTAACCACGGCCGCGTTTTCAGACAGTAACCCAAATGCAAAAAGTAAAGAGAAGCATAGATCCATGAACCAAACACATGGCGCAAAACACCCTGTGAAAGGAGCATGAAATATGCGTAAACTGAAAATCCTGTTTAGTATGGCTCTGGTACTCGCGACGATGGTCCTCTGCATGGTCCCGTCCTTCGCAGCCACCAGCAACAAAGACAAAGTCTATACCGCACTCGTCAAGAACGGCCTCACCTCTGCTGCAGCCTGCGGCGTCATGGCCAACATTGAAAAAGAGAGCAACTTCAACCCCTCGGCCGGCAGCACCTCCGGTGCCTACGGCCTCTGCCAGTGGACCGGCTCCCGCCGTTCCAACCTGTTCAGCTTCTGCAAGAACAACGGCTACTCCAGCAACTCCGTCGAAGGCCAGGTCGCCTTCCTCATGCATGAGCTGCGCGGCGCCTACTCCGGCGTCCTGAACAGCCTCAAGAGCGTTTCCGACTCCGCAGACGGTGCCTACAACGCCGGTTACCGTTTCTGCTATGACTTCGAACGTCCTGCCAACAAGGGCAGCCGTTCCTCCCAGCGCGGCTCTGTCGCCAGAAGCTCTTACTGGCCGACTTACAAAGACCGCGATGAAGAGATCAAGAAGGCCGAAGCCGAAGCCAAGAAAAAGGCTGAGGAAGAAGCCAAGAAGCAGGAGACCATCGACCTCATCAAGGTCTTCGACCACTACGGCATCGTCACCGAGTTCATCACCACGACGAAATAACCTGCAACCATACTGAAACACACAACTCAACAGGAAACCAAAAGACCTGAGCGTCACAAGGATGCTCAGGTCTTTTTCTGTTCTCCGTAATCCGGAGGGACGCTTACAGCTTCCAGCCGACCGCTTCACGGCGGGCAGCAATAAAGTTTTGGCAGATGCCGGGAGCCGCGTTGACTTCTATCTGGATCTGTGATAACATTTAGTCAAATGAATTTTAGTAAATCGTGTTTGACTAAAATGCTTTTGACTAAATCGCCGAACGAACCGAGGTGCCTTTATGAACTTTATCGGAAGAAAAGAGGAACTGACCCGCATTCGGGACATGCTGAATACCAGGGACCAGTCGGTCGCGCTGCTCTATGGGCGACGGCGCGTCGGGAAAACCGAGCTTTTGCAGAAGGCAATGCACGACAGCGGCCTCCGCGGTATTTACTATGAATGCAGAGAATCCTCCGAAGCCAGCAACACAGAGGCTCTCTCGGAGATCATTTCAGACGTTTTTGGAATACCGGGGCTCAGCTTCTCGAGCTTTCCTCTTGCATTAAAGTTTCTGTTTGAACAGGCAACCACGGAGCCCCTCATTGTCATCATCGATGAGTACCCTTTCCTTCGGAACGTTGTCGCCGGGTGTGACAGCGAGCTGCAAGTCCTGATCGATACCTATCGGAACACCTCTTCCTTGAAACTGTTTTTGAGCGGCTCCTACATAGAAACCATGAAACAGCTGATGAGCTATGACAATCCCCTTTACGGACGAGCCGATGTCAAAATCGATCTTCAGCCAATGGACTACTTTGAATCTTCTCTGTTCTACCCTTCCTTTTCACCAGAGGACAAAGTTCGTCTCTACAGCGTGTTCGGCGGCATCCCTTACTATAATCAGATGATCTCCGAGAAAAAATCGGTGCGTCAAAACCTGATCGATCTCCTGGTCAAACGTGGAGCCACGCTGGAAAACGAAGTCGACATCTACCTCCAGGGAGAACTGTCCAAACTGGAAAATGCAAATGAAGCCTTTTCCGCAATTGCCAAAGGGAAATCCCGTTTTTCCGATATTCTTTCACAGTCACACATTGAAAGCAGCTCGGCACTTTCCGCAGTCCTCGACCGATTGACCAGAATGGGCGTCGTCGAGAAGCTGGCTCCCATCAACGACCCCTCCAACAAACGGAAAACGGGTTACTACATCGCCGATAACATGACACTGTTCCACTATAAATACCTGTTCCGCTATTCCTCGCAGCGGGCGGTCATGGACCCGGATGTGTTTTTTGACCGGTACATCGCGAGCGACTTTGAGGAACAGTTCGTTCCGAAGCAGTTTGAGGTCATCTGCAAACAGTACCTCATCCGGCAGAATCGCACCGGCAATCCGGAGGAGCCGTTCTGGGCCATCGGCAAGTATTATTACGACCTCCCTGCGGAACGCAGGAACGGCGAGTTCGATGTTGTCACAGAGGACGACCGGGGGTATACGTTCTATGAAGTCAAGTTCCGCAAAGCCCCTGTCACAGCCGAAATGGTCCGGGAAGAAATCGAACAGGTCAACGCGACCGGTCTGAACTGCTACCGCTATGCATTTTTCTCTCGTTCCGGGTTCGCGGGCGATGTACCGGAAGATATTATCAAAATCGAATTGAAAGACCTGTATACGAAACCGTAACCGAAAAGAAAAAGATCTGAGCGAAACACGTTCAGGTCTTTTT
>Ga0326514_10002432_pt1 | contig 11842 bp, 10 predicted proteins | sample 3_2548_0518_D_FD_203653 | JGI IMG/M metagenome (GOLD analysis project Ga0326514, IMG submission 203653) | Bovine rumen microbial communities from UC Davis, California, United States - 3_2548_0518 | ecosystem: Host-associated > Mammals > Digestive system > Stomach > Rumen | place: USA... | reverse complement strand
CAATCATTTTCCCATTTTTTCAAAACCAATCCAAAAAACTCCTATTTTAGCCGATTGTTTTTGAAGCGCGGATTGCAAATCCGACAGAACAACAATTAAACAATTCAACGATCAACAATTCAACAACGAATATGAGCACCAACTTCGACCCACGCGCCAACTACGAGCTGACCAAGCAACAGGCCGGCTACGTCGAGCGCAAGAAAGCCACACAAGAAGACTATGACCGCATAGGCTTCATGTCGGGACTGGAAGTGCACCAACAGATCAAGACGAAAGAAAAACTGTTTTGCCACTGTCCCGCCGGACAATTCAACAAGTTTGACGACTACGATGCCGAACTCATCCGTCACATGCGCCCAACTCTTTCAGAATTAGGCGAATACGACGGCACGGCCTTGATGGAGTTCAAGACGAAAAAGGAAATCGTCTATCGCATCAAGAACGGCACCGCCTGCACCTACGACGTGGACGACACCCCGCCGTTCCCCATCAACCGCGAGGCCTTGCACAACGCCATCATCATCGCCCTGCGCTCCAACCTGAACATCGTGGGCGAAGTACACATCACCCGCAAACAATACCTTGACGGCTCCATCCCGACGGGCTTCCAGCGCACCGCCATCATCGGCGTTGAAGGCCTGCTGAAACTGCCGAAAAAGGACATCCGCCTGATACAGTTGAGCATTGAGGAAGATGCTTGCCGCGAAATCAGCGACATCGGCCATCGCCGCATTTATCAGACCGACCGCCTCGGTGTGCCGTTGATCGAGACCGTCACCTATCCCGACTGCAAAAATCCTGACGAACTGAAGGAAACTTGCGAATACATCCGTTTCCTTGGTCGCTCGACGGGTTTGGTTCGCACGGGTATGGGCGCAGGCCGCCAAGATGTGAACGTGAGCTGCACGGGTGGCACCCGCATCGAGTTGAAAGGTGTGCAACACGCCAAATGGATTCCCGAACTCTCTCATAATGAGTGCTTCCGCCAGTGGTCGTTGGTTCAGTTGCAAGAAAGGCTGAATCGCGAAATCGGCAAGGAAGGCTGGAAAGTGGAAGTGGCCGACGTGTCGTTCCCGACCGATTATCTCCCCATCCTCGACAACAAGGCCAAGGGAGGCGCACTGAAACTCGTCAAGTTGCCGAAGTACCGTGGCGTTTTGTCGCATTTCACCCAACCCGGCAAGATGTTTGCCGACGAAATCGCCGACCGCCTGAAGGTCATAGCCTGCCTCGAGCGTCCCAACATGCTCCACGACGAGATGTTTGAACCCGTTTTGAGCCATTCGCAGTGGCACAAATTGGCCAAGCGCATCCACGCCACCGACGAAGACGCCCTCATCCTCGTTTGGGGACCGCAAAACGACATGCCCACCGCCATCGAGACCATCGAAGAGCGTTGCCTCATGGCCTTTGATGGCGTTCCGAAAGAGACCCGTAAGGCCGTCTGCAACGGCATCACCATCTTCGAGCGCGTGTTGCCCGGTGCCGACCGTATGTACCCCGACACCGACTCGGCTCCCATCCCGCTCGACCCGGCCTTCATCAAGGCTTTGCGCGCCGAACTGCCCACCGAAATCATCGAGCGTTACTACAAACTCAAGGAGTGGAACGTGCCGGAAGACTGCTTCCGTTACATCTTCGCAAAGAACTGGTTCCCCGTGATGGCCGAAGTCGTCGAAAAACTCGGCGTTGACGGTCGCACGGTGGGTCGTTTTGTCGGAATGAGGCTGAAGCATTTGTTGGGCAAGAACCCCGCTTCGAAGTTCAACGACAACACCTTATATAATATGTTCGCTTTCCTGAAGGAGCAAGGTTTGGACAGCCGCTTGGCCTGGAACATGGCTCCTTCGTTGGTGGACGACGCCTCGCTGCCGATGGAGCAAGTGTTGGAAAAGATTGGTTTCAAGCGTTTTGCGAAAGACGACCTTTTGACCAAACTCGACAATCTCTGCGCAGGCTTCGCGCCGAAGAAGAAATCCTGCACCGACCTTGACCGCCAGAACTGGATCATGGGTCAGATGAAGGAAGCGACGGGCAACATCGAAATGAAAGAATTGGCTAACAACATCAAATAGCGTTTTTCTAATTCGAATTATTAGAATCGCCGCATAGGGCTTTTGGGTCTTGTGCGGCGGTTTTCATTCTAGTGTTTTCCTTTCAAGACTTATGGCAAAATAGATCCATTTGTCTTGCTTTTTTTGAAAAACTTGATTATTTTTGCCGCGAAAACAAAAAAATATCCTATGAAAAAAGTACTACTCCTTTTGGGAATGCTTTCCCTGTCGTTCTTGGGCTTTGCACAATACAAACCCGAATCTGAAGTTTTATATAAAAGACAGACCGATTACGCCCTTTCCTTATTACCGTCGGAAAAAAGTTCTGGTAATAAACAAAGTCTATTCCCCGTTTCAGAGTTAAATATACAAGTCGGCGAAAATGATTCGGTTTTGTTGTCATGGAATGTGCCCGTGGGCATAACTGAGGCCAGATTATCGTGGAGCAACGAGGACATTGATGATGTGCTTTTTTCTCCTGGCGGAGTGGTTGAACAAGTTGGGGCAAATCGTTTTGAACCATCTGATTTGGAGCCTTTTGTTGGATGGACTATTAAAGACATTTCTTTCGTGCCTTGGACACCCTCAAATCAAACAACGCATTATGGGATTAAAATATATACGGGCAATATGGACGATCTCGTCTTGATATATGATCAGCCCACTTATGAATATGTTACTGAACAATGGAATACATATAGCGTTGAAGATAGTATTGTTATCAATGAGGGAACCGAATATTGGATTGGTGGTTACGCCATTACATCCTCCCTGATATTGGGTGTGAATAATGGGAATGTGGTGCCATGGAAAAGCGATTTATGGAGAACAAACGATATGAGTTGGTTTAGCTTGTCTGAACTTGGACTATGGAACAATGTCTGCGTTTCCGCTACTTTGGCCAGTCCTAAAGTAAGCGAGGCGAAATCAGGGAACCGTAGCGGCGAGATTTTAACCGGTTATCGCGTCTATCGCGACGATGAACTGATTGCTGAGATTCCTCGTACTTTCCAAACCTATTACACCGATACAGAGTTCTCGAAAGGCATCGATGTTGAATACTGCGTCACAGCAGTTTACGGCGAGGAAGAATCGGAACCTGTTTGCGCCACGGCCACCATAACGGGTGTCGTAGAAGAACATGAAAACGACGGTGTCACCGTATTGCCTAACCCAACAAACGGCATTGTTCACATCGGAGGCACAACCACCGCTGAAGTCAGGGTTTACAACGCCATAGGCCAGTTGCTTAAAACCGTCCGAAACGCCAACGAAATCAACCTGAAAGGCCTGGCGCAAGGCGTGTATATGCTGCACATTACGGACGAGAATGGGGCTGTCGCCACAAGGAAACTCGTGCTGGAGTAAGTTAGAAGATGAGATTTGCGCAAAGGAAATGCCTCTCACCATGCCATCAGTACCAGTGAGAGGCGTTTCTTTATCGGATTGGTCAAAAAAATTGCGCATCATTGTGATTTCAATCGGAAATAACCCTATATTTGCACCTCATTTAAAATGAAATCACTTAATTAAACCGCAAACTATGGCTGAAGATTTTTTCCAAGGATATTGGGGCGCCGCGCTTGAGGTGCTCAAACAATACAACTGCCGCGTGTGGAGTCAGGCCGAGTGCCAGACCACGGGCGGACTTTTCAAAGGCACGATCCTGCCTCGCGCCGCCTTCCAAGACGACCAACACATCGTGATGAAGGTGAACACGGGCTACAACATCGGTGTCGATATTAGCACCATCACCAGCATGGTCGAGACCGACTACAAGAAAGCCAATTACCACATCCCGGAGAAGGAATTTCCTTACACTGAAGGACTTCCGCATGTGAAGCTTTTAGGCACGGGTGGCACCATCGCCTCGCGTTTGGACTACCGCACGGGTGCCGTGATACCCGCTTTCTCGCCGGGTGAGTTATATGGCGCCGTGCCGGAGTTGGCCGACATCTGCAACTTGGACACCGAGAAGGTGTTCGCCGTGTTCTCCGAGAACATGTCGCCCAAGGAGTATGTGGCCTTGGCCAAGAAGATTGGCGAAGAAATCCAAAACGGCATCGACGGCATCGTCATCGGCCACGGCACCGATACTTTGTCGCACACCGCTGCCGCCCTGACCTTCATGTGCCAGAACCTGCCTGTGCCGATTGTCTTGGTCGGCTCGCAGCGTTCTTCCGACCGTCCTTCTTCGGATGCCGCCTTGAACCTGATGCATGCCATGACTGCTGCCGGTCACGGCGACATTGCCGAGGTGATGGTCTGTATGTTTGGACCCACCTCCGATGAGTATGGCTTCTTGCACCGTGGCACGCGCGTCCGCAAGATGCATTCCTCATACCGCAGCACCTTCCGCACCATTGGTGACACGCCCGTCGCTACCGTTGACCGCAAACGTGGTGTGGTGCCGATTAAGGAAGTCTATAATCACCGCCGCGCCGACCGCGACGTGAAGATCATCCCGACCTTCGACGACCGCGTGGCCATCCTCTACTACTATCCCGGCATGAAGCCCGATGTGCTTGACGCACTGGTTGATAACGGCTACAAGGGCATCGTTTGGGACGGCACGGGCTTGGGTCACGTCAACCGTGGCATGTTCGATGCCATCCAACGTGCCACCGACAAGGGCGTACACCAATACATGACCGTGCAGACCATCTGGGGCTACGCTCACATGTTCGTCTATGACACCGGTCGCGACCTGATGAACCGTGGCATCATCCCCGCGCAGAACATGCTCGCCGAGACCGCCTACATCAAATTAGGCTGGGCTTTGGGCCAAACCCACGACCGCGAAGAAGTGAAGAACATCATGCTCACCCCCGTGAACAGCGAAATCACGCCGAGAGAGCCTTATAATGGGTATCTTGTCTATCAGGGTGGCGTACCTGAAGTGGAGGAGTTTGTAAGGAAGGTGCATAAGTAATTCGGAATGTTGAATTCGGAATGCGGAATGGCGCAAAGCGATGAAAGGCTTTGCGCCTTTTTGTTTTAAGTATTAAAATAATCCGTACCTTTGCACCTGCAAACCTCCAAGAATATGCTTTTCAACTCAATTCAATTCGCCCTGTTTCTGCCAATAGTCTTCCTGCTCTATTGGTTTGTCTTCGACCGCTTCATCAGCAAGTCGAAGTGGCAGTTGCGGTTGCAGAACGCTTTCGTTGTGGTGGCGAGTTACGTTTTTTACGGCTGGTGGGATTGGCGTTTTTTGTTGCTCATTGCCTTCACTTCGTTCTGTTCATGGGGCAGCGGATTGCTTATCGGAAAGGCGGAAACAAGAAAGAAAGCCAAGCTATGGACAACGCTCAATATCGTCCTAAATCTTGGTATCCTTGCCTTGTTCAAATATTATGACTTTTTCGTCACCGAGTTTGCGCAATTGTTCCGCATCTCCACAGATGGACTATTATTGAAGGTAATATTGCCTGTGGGCATCTCGTTCTACACCTTCCAGGCCTTGTCTTATTCCATCGATGTTTACCGAGGCAAGATTGAGCCTACAAAGGACATCGTCGCCTTTTTTGCCTTCATCTCGTTTTTCCCGCAGTTGGTTGCCGGCCCTATCGAGCGTGCGACGAACCTCTTGCCGCAGTTCCTGAAGAAGCGCGAATTCAACTATGACACAGCCGTTGACGGTATGCGCCAGATATTGTGGGGTTTGTTCAAGAAGATAGTGGTGGCGGACAATTGTGCAGTGTATGTAGACGAAGTTTTCTCGACCTATACGGAGCAAACGGGAAGCACCTTGCTTCTCGCGGCCATCTTTTTCACTTTCCAAATCTACGGTGATTTCTCAGGCTACTCGGACATTGCTATAGGAACGGCCAAGCTGTTTGGCATCAGGTTGATGCGCAATTTCAACGTGCCGTATTTCAGTAGGGACATAGCGGAGTTTTGGCGCCGTTGGCACATCTCTTTGACTACTTGGTTCCGCGATTATGTCTATATCCCTTTAGGAGGCAGCCGCGTTTCGAAGGCAAAGGTTGTAAGGAACACTTTTATCATTTTCTTGCTTTCTGGTTTTTGGCACGGTGCGAATTGGACATTCATTGCTTGGGGAGCTTATCATGCCATTTTGTTCTTACCCTTGATATTGACGGGCAAGAATCGGAAATACACGAACCAAGTGGCCGAAGGGCGGCTTTTGCCGACTTTGAAGGAAACTGGGCAGATGCTTTTGACGTTCTTTTTGGCTGTGATGGGGTGGATAATTTTCAGGGCGGAGAGTATTGGAATGGCTTGGGAATATGTTTGCGGAGTGTTTAACGTTAGTATTTTGAGTGCACCTTTTATGTATGTTGGTTCGAAAAAAACAATAATAATGGTTGTAATAATGCTGATATTGGAATGGGTAACAATATAATCGCAAAAATGAATTGTACACATTTCTAAAATGAATTGTACAAAAAAAAACAAAAAGTGGGCGCGTCGGATTTCTTCGATGCGCCCATTTCATTTACAGGCCCTCTTTTCGGTCGAATGTCGCGTATTTGCCCTGTTGTTTCACTTCCCTTTTAAGTCCTATTTTAAGGCTGCTTAAACAGCGTTCAAGTGTTCGACAAAGGGCTGGAATTATGTCACGCTCGTAGAATTGTCGCGGCTTGACCGTGTGGTCTATTTTGACGATTTCCTGCTCACAGATATTGCCCGTGTCAAGGCCATCATCAGCCCAGAACCATGTCGCGGCGGTCACGGCTTCATTCCTTTTGTAGGCCCATTTGATTGATGCTGCACCGCGTCCATACGGCAACGGTGACGGATGAAAGATGAGCGTTCCAAAGCGAGGCTCTTTGATTACATCGGACGGGATTTTCTCCGTCAATAACGGTGCAATGTTCAGGTCTATCTCCATATCCGGCAGATACTCCATCGAATCATGGAACACCGTGCAACCGCATTTTTCCACCACCTCCTTCGCGGCGATATACGCCTGCGTTGTGGTCTGTCCTAATATTCTCACTAACATATTTCCTGGTCTCCTATATATTCAAATCCTTGTACCGCCCTGAAATGGCCACCAAAGCCACCGCTCCCGTGTTTCATTCCCTGTCTGCTTGCCGCTCGGTCAAGCGTTCTGATGGACTTGCTTTTGTCGGCAAACTTCAGCGCACCGCTGACCTGCACCCATTTGGACGACTTGCGTAGCGCACGGCAGAGTTGCGGATGCGAGGTGTGGAACAATGTGGTGTATTTCCTTCCACACCGTCCCTGCCCTTCAAGATGAAGTCGGCACACCTCATTCAGGAAGGCCGTGCCTACACCTATGCCTTGCCACTCTGGTAAGACCACCAGACGAGTTGCCCGGTAGTGTCCGCCCTGAAACATGGGACAGACCGCCAGATGCGCCACAGGCTCGTCACCGGCAAAGCAGATGAAATACTGCGCGGCAATGGGCATGGGCAGATCTAAATAGTAATGCGGCTTAAAATAACCCCATCGCGTTCCCGGAACCCGATAAATTGAGAGTTCGATTTCAGGTCTTTGCCGAAGGCAGTCGCGGGTGTAGAACCGCGCCTCGTTTGTGTTGTAAACCCAGTCGGGCTGTAACCATTCAATCACATCGAAGTGCGGAGTGAGCAGGACGATTTTGCCTTTTCCACGCCGCCAACTCTTCGCAAAGGCCGCCGCGCCTATCTTGGCGATCTGTCGGTCAATTACGCTGGTAAACTCGTCCACGACGGCGATTTCGGGCTTGTCACAAACGAGGCGGGCAAGCCCTGCCCTGAATTGTTCGCCGTTTGAAAGCACCTTGAACGGTCGCAGCCATGCCGGGACATCGCCAAGGCCGACGGCTGACAGTGCGCCCGTCACCGCGTCAAAGTCACCATCGGGACAGATGTCGTCGACGATGGGACGGTCTTCGTGCCATCCGGCATAAAGGTCGTAGAGCGGCACACCGGGAAACATTGCCTTTCCGATGCTGCTTTTCCCGCTTCCCGACCTTCCGACGATGAGGCCGATTTGCCAGTCCATGTTCTCGATGGGCAGTTCTGCCGTGTGCTGCCATTGGTAGCCCGTTTCGGCGTTGAAGAGGGATTTCACGCGCTCTGCCCTGTAGCTGGTGAAGTCCTCGCAGGTGTGGTTGATTTCGATTCTCATACCGTTACAACTTTAAGTTTAAGACCAAGGTTCAATTCCTTCAGACGATTGAACGTGTCGATCTGGTTCTGCTCGTCTGTGCACATTACCACGATGCCGTATTGCGGGTGGTAGGTGTAGCTTTTCTTCTTGTTTTCCATCTTTGTATGTTTTAGGTTGTCGTTTTTTATCTATTTTTGCAGTCCCTTACATTTATAAACAAACAGGTGCCACAACACCGAGAGGCTTACGGCCTCTGCCGTGGTGTTGTGGCACCTTTATCATTGTCAGGGGTAAGGGCCTGACTCTGGAGGCAGGGGCCGTTTTATTGGCCCCGCCTCTTTTGGATTAAGCCGACAGCACTGGTGTCCAGCAGCGGATGGTCAGTGCGGTCGCTTTTGGCAGGTTGTTCTGAGGTGTCGCCGTGCAGATGTTGATGGGGCTGGTGGCACTGAAACAAACGCGGACATACTGGATTGGATCCGATGGATATGGCCCAATGAGTCGCCCCGATATGCTGGCGCAACAGACTGCATTGGCACGGCCTGCCATAAACACTTGTGTGGCGGCGACATGTTCGCTTGTATGCCAAACGAAATCTATTTTCCCGTCGATTTCGGTTTTCTCGTAGTATCCCCGTTCCATCCACACTTCGACATTGGCTGCCGACTGGCCCGGGTTCTGGAGTGTGGCGTGGAGGTTCAAGTCGAAAACCGTGGCTCCTCCAAAATCGGCAAGGCTGATGTCTTCTTGGTAGGTGGTCGTGTTTGATGTCTGTGCCCCTGGTTGGGTGCCGATGGCGACCACGTTGCCGTTCCATGTCATCACGCCCTGAAACAACACGCCCAAACTATCAGGGTCGATTCCGATGAGTCGCGTGCCCAGATGGACTTTTATGTCGTCCATGTTGTTAGGCCCGAAGTCGCCGTAGTTGGTGACAAAATAGAGCACATCGGGGTCTTTGTAGGCGAGCGCGGCAAAGTCCGCGCTCGCTATCTTTACGGTTTTCACCTTGCGGTTCATCACTGCATCTCCTCCCAATAGAGTGTGGATTCTTCAATGGCCGACTGGATCATGTTGTAGATGCCATCGCTTTCCACCATATTGTGGCTTCCAGCGGTGGGCGTGGTGTCGATGGGACGGTCAACAGCGAGCAGGTGGTAATAGGAGCCGTCGTAAATAAACGTGGCCGTGTCGCGACCCAATATCTGGCCCGTGGTGATGTCGACATTGCGGTGCTTGATGGCCTTTGCTGCCTGTTGGTTGACTTTCATCGTTGCCCCTGCACTGACGGGATTGGCGAAGCGGACAGCAAAGACGCTTCCCTTGTTGATGGTGACACCCGACATGGTGACTTGCTTCTGTTGGGTGCCGTAGCCAGTGGTACAGGTGCCGATGCCCTGAATGTCGTTGGTGAACGCGCTGAGGCTGGTGGGGGTGTTGTTGGGGGCGCGGTCGATGGAGATGAGCACCCATGCTTCGATTTCATGCTCTTGGAACTCGAATCCCGGCACGTAGATGAAGGTGGCGGTGTCGCCTTTCGAGATGATGCCTTCGGGGATCAAGCCGTTTTGGTAGATGATGGGCATGGGGGCAATGTCGTTCACGCCGAGGCTGCTTTCGCGGGGCACCGGGTTATTGAAGCATACGGCCACGATGGCGTATTTCTGGAGGATGAAGCCCGGCACGGCGATGGTCTTTTGCGGTTCGTCAGCCGCAGTGTCGCACACGCCGTAGGCTATGCCGTGGTCGGTGTTGGGGTGGTCTTGCCAACGGGCACCGTTTGGGGTTTGGCGCAGGAACTGGCCATTGGTACCAGCGGAGAGTTTCTTGACGGTCTTGTTGCCGTTGCCGAGGATGACAGTATTAGCGGTGAGTGTCTCGTTTGTGGTGACGGCGTTGGAAGCGGTGTTGGCCACGATAGTCCAGCGTGCCGGTGTGGTGATTGTACCGCCACTTTCTACGGCTGCCTGAACGCAGATGATGTAGTCGCCCGGAGCGAGGGATGCGTTGCTTACGGCGATGCCCGCGCTGTTGGTATAGGCCACGCCTGTCATGGTGCTGATGCAGATGTAAGTATCGCCTTTTGACGCAGGGATGTCATTGAGGGATCGGTATTCGTCAGGGTTGTCGGCCTGTAGGCCGTAGGTGCCTATGATGGTCATGCCCGACGAGATGTTGGCGATTTGCTCGTCTGTGTATTGGTTGGCAGCGGCAAGGGCTCTCTTGACCGCCAGCGGGGTGGCTGCCGTGCCGCCGGTGGCGGCGTTGAGGTCGCTGTCGGTGGCGTCGCTGAGCTTCACGTGGCCAAGGATGACGTCGGTGGCCACCTTGGCCATGTGGGTGTTGATGGCGGCGGTCAGCCCGTTGAAGAGGGCTTGGGCTGCGGCGTAACTGTAGACTTGGAAGCTGAACGTTTCGGGATTGGCCGGGTCGTCGGCGTAGGCCTCGATGTTGAAGGTGTAGGCGGCCTGTCCGTTGTCGGGGGGCGTGATGTCGATGACCTTGGTGGGCACTACGATGGTGTGGCCACGGTAGAGCAGGCCTTTGTCGGTGATGAAATAGAGGGTGTCGGTGTCGATGGTGGGTTGGTTCAGGTAGGATTCCATCTTTCCGTACTTGATGCCTTTTACTTTTGGGTTGTCTGCCATGATGTTTGCTTGTTTTTAGGGGTTGTTTTCTTTTGTGTCATTCTTCTGTTTGCTCCTGTGCGGCCACGGGGCACATGGTGGGGTTCCACACCACGCTGCCTTGCGTGAGGTCGGGGCAGTCGGTTTGGAGGCCTTCCAGTCCGGGCTGCGCATAGACGTGCCTGATGAAGGCTTGGAGCCTGATTTGGTATTCGGCCTCGGGGAGGCGTTGGAAGTCCTGCGTGGTGAGCGCCGCGTATTCGGTGGCGTTGGAGGGGTCGGTGAAGCCGTCGGTGATGTAGAAGTCGCGGGAGTCGTTGCCCTTGCTGACGGTGAGCTTCCTGTTGCGTGCGAATCCGTTGGTCAGGTATGCCATTTTGGTTGGTGTTTAAGTGTTGGTTGTTGATCGTTTAATCGTTGTTTAATCGATGATGGGCTGCATTTCCTCCCATTCGAGGGAGTAGCCGTATTCGGCGACGCAGGCGGGGCTGCCCCAGCCGAAGCTGAAGTGCGGCTCGGCTGTGCAATGGGGCTGGCTCCATGCGAAGGTGAAGGGTTCCTCCTCCAAGGCGCAGCAGGGCTGGCTCCATGCGAACTCGTGGTCGTGGTTGCCCACGTTGGCGATGCGTGCCATCGTTATGTGCTCGGTGGCTTGGTGGAGGTTCTGGCGGAGGGCGGTGACGAGGAACACGCCTGGGGTGCTGGCTTCGAGCTTGGCGCGGAACAAGGGGTCGAGTTCCGCCGTGCCCGCGATGACGGGCTGCACGTGGAGGGCTTGGTCTTCGATGCAGCGCAGGCGGTGCTCCTGAAGGGTGCGGAGGGTGCCGTTCTTGGCGAACTGCTCCCACACGGTGCCGCTGGCGTTGAACAGCAGGCCGCGTGCCGAGGGTGCGATGCCCTTGGCCCATGTGCCTGCCATGACGGTTTCGCTGAAGCTGGCGAGGCGGCCTACGGCGTCGCGCTCGTAGGAGGGCTCGGTGTCGATGCCGTCTTCGCGGCGGTCGGCCTTCACTATGCTGATTTCGGGGTTGCGGTACATCTGCCACGCCATTTTGGTGCAGAGCGCGGGGA
>Ga0326514_10002428_pt1 | contig 11853 bp, 7 predicted proteins | sample 3_2548_0518_D_FD_203653 | JGI IMG/M metagenome (GOLD analysis project Ga0326514, IMG submission 203653) | Bovine rumen microbial communities from UC Davis, California, United States - 3_2548_0518 | ecosystem: Host-associated > Mammals > Digestive system > Stomach > Rumen | place: USA: California... | reverse complement strand
AACTCGCGGCAGAAGCAGAAAGTAGGGTAGGAAAGTCTGGACTGACTGATGAGCAGTTGAAGTTATATTCTTCAGTAGGTGGTACTCCTCATCTTGACGGCCAGTATACCGTATTCGGTGAAGTCGAGGAAGGTCTTGACGTGGTCGAAATGATTCAAGGAACTGCTACAGGACGTGCCGACAGACCTATTGATGACATTGAAATGAGAATGATCGTCATTGAGTGATGTGCCAGAGATAGTGAAGATGCTGGCAGAAGTGATTTGAATAAACAAAAGAGAGGCTTTGGAAGGAGCCTCTCTTTTGTCTTTGTATTTCCTGTTTAGTGACTATCAGAAATTACAACTTGATGGTTGAGCCTAATTGGCGAGCTTTTTCCACTATAGAGCCCAACAACTTGTCACATCCCTGAATGAGGGTGTTCAAGTTACCCATCATCTTATTGTAATTCTCACGGTCGGTAGCCGACATATTATTCTGCATGACCTGAGGCTCAGTCTCGCCCTTGAAAGTGAGCGCCACGGCGGGCTGATATTCCTCGTGAGTGATGCCCTTCATGGTCGTGACGAATTTGCTCTGAGCGGTGATGTTTGTTGAGTTCTGTGTCACAGTGAATGGTAAGTACTGGTTCAACTGCTGTGTGTAGGTATCAACCGTATTGAATGTCGGGTTGGTGTTCCAAAGTTTGTAAAGATTGCCCAATGCCAGCAATGACTTAGGCACATCGCTGCAATTGCCTTTGAATACCAGTTCGCCACCAAAGGTGATGTTAAATTCCTTCACGGTCTTGCCCTCGCCGGCATCGACGTTGTTAGTGCCCCATTCACCGATGATGACGGGAGCGCCCTTGCTGACCAGGTGAGTCTTCAGATTAGTTACCAAGACATCTATTTCAGCCTTGATGTCGCTGATGGTGCGATTGCTGTTGTTTGAGACAAGAGAGGGATAGTTGTGTACCTCGAAGATGATGTGGTTGCTCTTTCCTGTGGGAATCTGCAAGTTCTTCAAAGGGTCTTGCAGTTTGGCATTCCATGTGCCATTGCGTGAGCAGGCACCATAGGTGCTGACGATGAGGTTGCGTTGGGTATTATTGCCTCCTGTGGCGCGTACCACGTTGACAAAGCTCTGGGCGTAGTCGTTGATGGCGGTATATGCGGCATCTGATTGGGCGAAATTCCATGAGCTGTTGGCGTCGAGCATCTCGTTGTAACCCTCGAAGAGCAGGAGGTTGCAGTAGTTACGGAACTCTTGGGCTATCTGCTGCCACAGTTTCTCATAGCGCGCCTTGTTGGCGGTGTAGTTGGCAGCGTCGGCTTTGATCCAGTGGTATCCCGTCAGGTTATTGTTGTTGTCGTAGCTGTCGGCACCCGTGTCGTGATGTACGTTGAGGATGCAGTACATTCCCTGGCTGATGACATAGTCAACCACCTCATGCACACGATTCATCCATGCTGCATCCACGTTGCCGTCCTTGTCCATGTGGTTATATCATGTCACGGGAACGCGGATGGCTCCGAACCCTGCCTCCTTCATCATCTTCAGCAGTTCGGACTTGGTGGGCAGCTGACCCCAGCTGGTCTCAGAGTCCAGCCTTTGCTGCCCCCAGTAGTTACTGTTGTTGACGTCAGTCTCCGTCTGGATGTAAGCCTCCAGCTCGTTACCCAGGTTCCAGCCTATCCCCATGTTCTTCACCGCCTCTGTAGCCGTCTCAAAGTTGGCGGCAAATGATGGAGTCCCCATCAGCAGTACTGTTAATATAATGATTGCCTTTTTCATATCTGCGTGCAAGTATACGAATAAGCGGGCAAAAAACAAAGGAAAACACGTTTTTCTTTTGTTTTTGCGAGCGGAAGCGTACAGAAAGAGGGTGTGTCAATTTGAATTTTGACACACCCTCTTGTTAGTGACTTATATGCTGATTACTTCAGACTTGGCATCTTGTCGCGCGTAATCACATTGTTGTGTTCGAACATCTCCTTGAAGAATGCGGGAGAGTTGATGGTAGCATCAGTAGTATATTCACCGCACCAAGGCATCATCCAACTCCAAACATCACCACCTTGAATGGCATTGTCGGCATTGGGGATTGCTCCGCACTCAGAGAGTGCCAGAATTTTCTTGTTGGAAATCTGGATAATATTGTCCATGCGGTCGCGAATAGAAGCATGATACAGGCTCTCATCGTTCTCGTAGTAGTCGGTGCCGATAATGTCAACATACTCGTCGCCAGGATACCAGTCGGGGTCGTTGGCCTGTGAGGTCCACACCCAAATGAGGTTGTTGATGCCCTTCTGCTTGAAGTATTCGAACATGTAGACCCATAACTTCTTGTATGCCTCAGCACCCTTGTTGCCCCACCAGAACCAGGCTTTTCCGCCCTCAAACTCATTGGTGTTACCGGCAGCTTCGTGTAACGGACGCCAGATGACGGGTATGCCCTCAGCTTGGATGGCCAGCAGATAGTTGGCGATAATCTCCAGGTCGCGGTTAATGATGCCGTTCTCGTAGGTTCCTTCGACGGTGGCCTGCTCTGCGTCGAAATTAGTTGTAGCGTCTGCGGCTCCGTTGACGTAGAAGGCATAGCGGTTGAAGTTGTGTGCAAACATCTTGTTGATGGGCACGAACCAGTGCCAGGTGATGGCCGGTATGCCGTTGTTCTCCCACCAGTTTTTCACCACGCTGATGTCGGTATAGTCAGCCGCCCAGTCCGTCGGGTTAAGCGGTGTGCTGAAGATGTGGTGCATGAAGTCGAAGCAGGCAATGGCTGGATACTTCTCTGTCATATCATACATCAAGTCGGCCATACCTGTATCCCAAGTGGAGCTGGCCATAGCACCAGTAATGATATTCTTGCCGAAGTTCTCTTTCAGGAAGTTGTACACATTGACCGTCTGTTGCATAGGATTCTCTGTCACCAAATCCTCGGCAATGTCGAAGCTGCTGGCAGGGAAGTTGTTGATGCTCTTGGTCTTGAACGTGAGGGTGTAGTCCTGTGCGAAGTTGTAGTTGGCATCGCGTACGGTAGGTTTCAGTACCTCAATAGTATAAGAGGTGTTACCCGTCATCGCTACTGGAATCGTCAACTGCTGTCCGCTGGCTGTTACATCGTCAGCAGAAACATATTCTCCATTGACTCTAATCGTTACGTCGGGTGGCAAGAAGATGTTCTTGTCGTAAGTAATGACAACCTGAGTTCCCAATGCCACATCTTTAGTCTCTGATGGAGTAACCGATACAACAGCAGGTGCTTCACCGGTACCTCTATCGGGATCCGCAGGACGATAGTTCGTATCGCTGCTGCTGGAGCAGGCTGTAGTAAAGCCTGCCAGCAGGATTAATGCTATATATGATAACTTTTTCATAACGTCTCTGATTTTAATAGTTCTTGGGTTCAATACGGAACTGTCCGAAACTGTGGTCTACAGACCAACTGTCGCCACTGTTTGGCTGGAGTACAAGCTCGGTCTGGAGCCATCCGCCTTTTTCTGGCATAGCGGCTCCGCCAAGAGCCTCTGTCAATGGAATGCTGATGGTTTTCCATGCACCATAGGTGTTGGATAGGCCAAAACGTCCAACGGGGTCAAACTGGCAGCGTGTTCCACCTGCAAGTGTAATCATATAACCACCGTTCTTGGCTCCTGAATAGCCTTGGTCGCCATTATTGTAGTAGGGATTCAATGAATTGGTGTTGACTTCAAACTTCAGTACGTAGTTGGCAGGATCGTCAACCGTCACAGGGCAGTTGCCACCAAAACCCGTTGAATTCCAGCTCCAACTGTCGTAAGTGCCAGTGATACGAAGATAGTTGTAGCCCAGACTGGCAGGAGCCCCGCTACTGGCGCCGCTCTCCACAAGGCCTTTGCCCCAGTCGTTCCACCAGCCCATGTCGCCGTCGAAGTTGCCGTAGAGCAACGCGTTTGTCATGCGGTAGGGGATGGTCTTGGTTACGGCAGAGCCCATTTCTTTCCATGAGAAGGTGATGAGTGCGTTGTCAGGACAGTCCTCGGGGATGGCAATGCCCATATACGACTCGGTGATGGAGTCCACGGGGATTTCCTTCGTATAGTTCACGTCGGTTCCCTTGATGACAATCGAAGTGGTCTTTTCTGCAGTTTCATCCTTGGTGAAGCCGTAGAGGTCGAAGTAGTCGCCCATGACGCGAACTTTATTGCCCTGTTGTACAAACTCATTCTCCAGTCCGTCAAGCTCGACAGAAGGAATGCCGATGGGGAAATTCACGGTGGTGGAGCCAAGCACAGTCTCATAGACCAACTGGTCGGTCACCGTCTCAGGAATCTTACGTGGAATCTTCACGTAGGCACGTCCGCTCTCTGCATAGATCTGACGAACGTCTACCTCCAGTCCGTTGAACGAGCACTTGGTGACATAGCTCAGATTCTCACCCTTCAGTACAATCATCTGGTTCAAGACACCCTCGGTGATGGGGGCGCCTGAAACATCGTCAGCAGCATAGATGGCTGAGATAGCAGGTGCTCCATTGCTGGCGAACTTGTCTTCCTGGTTGTCTTTGTAGTCCACCACATCGCTGCACGATGCGAGGGTAAAGGCTCCCAGCAGGCATCCTAAAATATATTTTGCTTTCATATTTTGTCCTTTTATAGTTAATGTTTACATTTCGCTTAGTTCCATCCAGGATTGTTCTCTGTAATGGCCTTGTTCACGTTCATCTCCACTGTAGGAATAGGATAGAGTAGATGGCGTGTCTCACGAGTCTTAACGATATTAGCTTCATCACGTCCGCCAATAGCGTTCATGGCATCGAGGTAAACACCCCAGCGAATCAAGTCCCAACGGCGGTCACCCTCACAGGCAAACTCCTTGGCACGCTCCTCCAGGATGGCTGAACGCATCTTCATTTTGCCCTGATAGGTGGTCATCAGTGTGGCATTGCTGCGCTGACGAACTTGGTTCAGGTAGGTCATCGCCTCTGTGCTATTGCCTAACTCGTTCTCAGCCTCTGCATAGATTAACAGTACATCGGCATAGCGCAGGAAAGGCCACTGAGAGTCAGCATAGTCCGTAGCTTCATCCTCTACGTCGTTGTATTTCGTCGTAAAAGCCAAGCACTCTGAACTCTGATTGTATTGATAGTTATATCCTGTTGCGGCGTATTCCGGGTCTGGCTCTTGGACATAGGTGTTGGTCAAATCACTGCCCGTAATACGTACCTTCCAGCTGAGGGGATAGTAGAAGCAACCATCGTATGACTCTTGATAGTAGTAGCGCCACGTATGACGTACACCCTTTGTGATACGATAGTCCTGACTGTCGAATAGTTCATACCAGTTGTTGGTACATCCAACCCAGCCACCGCTCTCGATGAACTCGCTGGAAGCACTGGCTTTGTAGCCGCTATAATAGGTGTGGATATGGGTACAGTAAACCTGGTCGCCATTGTTGCTGCGAACAGCCCACATAAACTCTGACGCATCGCGGTTGCTCTTTTTCCACAGGTTGTCGTAAGATGACAACTCATAGCTGCCATATTCTCCGTCAATCACCTTCTTAGCCCATTCTGCAGCCTTTTCGTAAAGCTCCTGTGCATTCATCGACTCATGTCCGGCTACAACAGTTTTATTAAAGGTCTCGGGTGTAGGACTGCGGAACTCCTTGAACGTCTCGTTGCCTTCTGCATCCTTATAGGTAGTGCCTGTGAAAGGCTCACCTGTACGAATCTGAATCTCCGTATCAGCTGGCATAGCTCCAGAGGCCATCGTGGCATATACTTTGGCCAACAGACCAGCAGCAGAACCTGCAGAAACATGCCCGGTATTAAAGCCGCTATCCGTGTTTTTGTACATCATTCCTGCTGCCTGCGTCAAAAGATCGGTAATCTTTCCATAGACATCAGCAACTGCCATTCGAGGCTGATAGTATTCAACACCGCTAGCCACATCACTCTCGAAATAAGGAATTGCACCATAGGCTCTTACCAACAGGAAATAGGCAAAAGCTTTCTGGAAGTAGAGCTCTCCAAGTGCGTTGTTTTTCACTGCATCGCTAATTGAAGACATCGCACTTACATAGCGAATAGCAGTATTAGCATCGTTAATCAGGTTATAGCATCCTGACCATAGAGAGTTACAGGTATCATCACCTTGGAAGTTTCCAGCACCAAGGTTGCCAAACAACCAGTCTGGTCCAGAGATGTAGTCTGCGTCCAGCTCCAGTACTCTGGGGAAGTTGGACCAACGGAACATATCGTCAAGCCAGTTACTATAGACACCAGCTACCCAGCGACTGGCAGCAGCCTCAGAATCGCCAACACTCTCTGGGCCGATAAAGCTTTCTGGCTTCTCTTCCAGCCAATTGTTACAAGAGGTCAGCAGAACTCCTGAAAGAATGATGGCTGCGGAAAATATATATTTAGTCAGTTTCATAATTGTTTCCTTATTTAGAATGTAAAGTTAAGACCAAGGGTATAGGTGCGTGAGATAGGATAAGAGTAGATATCCACACCACGACGGCTTGAGTCGCTACCGAAAGCGTTCACATCAGGATCATACCAGCTGTAGTTGGTAATGGTGAAGACATTGGTGGCACCAAAAGAGAACTGGATATTCTCGATGTTCTTGATGGGACGATGCCAGTTGTAGCTCAGCGTAATGTTCTTCAGACGGAGGTAAGAGGCATTCTCTACATAGCGGTCGCTAATGAGGAAGGTGCGCTCGTAGCCACCTGTTGCCATAGGCCAGCGTGCATTCTCATAGTTGCTGGCTGTCCAACGACCCTCGTAGGCATCGCGGGTGATATTGCCCACATTGCCCATCTTGATGTCTTGTAGGTTACCATTGAAGATGTCGTTGCCCTGACTGCCTTGGAACATGAAGCTTAGTGAGAGGTCTTTCCAACGGATATTGTTGGTAAGGCCATAGACGAACTTGGGATTGGTGTCGCCGATAATAACACGGTCGGACTCGTTGATGACACCATCGCCATTCATGTCGCGATACTTGATTTCACCTACTTTAGCAGTACCGCCAGCCCCCAACTTGGGATCGGCCATCACCTCTGCCTCATTGTCGTAGAAACCGTCCTCGACATAGCCGAAGATTGCACCAATGGGGCAGCCGTTACGCTGGATGAACACGTCGTCAGCACCATACCACAGAGTTGTGGCATACTGGTCGCCTTCCAATTCGTGAATGGTATTCTTGTTGAACGAAATGTTGGCGTTGATGTCCCAGTGCCAGTCCTTCGAGTTAATGGGGGTGGCGTTGATGGCTATCTCAAGACCCTCGTTGGTAACGCGTCCGCTATTGGTCAGCATATTAGAGAAACCAGTAGAAGTAGGAATCTTTACATTCTGCAAGAGATCACGTGTGTTCTTATAATAATAGTCAACGGTCAGTGTCAGACGGTTATCGAACCATCCGAAGTCGATACCGGCATTCCACTGTGCTGTGGTTTCCCACTTCAGACCGTCGTCTACAGGACCACGCCAGTTCACAGAAGCAGAGCCGCTGGTAACAGTACCTCCGAAAGGATAGTTGGCGGTACTGAGCATGGGCAATGTGCGATAGGAACCGATGCCTTGGTTACCTGTCTCACCATAGCTGACACGTAATTTCAGGTTGGAGAAGATGTTCAGGTCCTTGATGAACTTCTCCTCAGAAGCGCGCCAAGCAAGAGCGGCAGAAAGGAAGGTTGCCCACTTGTTTTTGGTGGTAAACTTTGAAGAACCGTCTGAACGGATGCTGGCAGTCAGCAAATAGCGGTCTTTCAGCGTGTAGTTGACACGTCCGAGGAATGAAGCCAGACGCTGCTCGCCACGGTTTCCCGTACCGTCATTGTTGTCCAGTGTTGCCTGATTGGTAGCACGGCTCAGGTCGTAGTAGAGGGTTAAGTCGTCAGGGAAGTTAGATGCCTTGACAGCCTCATTCTCCCATTTTCCTTTCTCAAAAGTAAAGGCACCCATCACGTTCAGAGAGTGAATGTTGTTGAAAGTCTTCTCGAAAGTGACAATAGACTCGGCTGTCAAACCCTTCCATTTGTTAGATGAACGGCTAGCCAAACCATTGATAGGACTCTTTCCCTCTTGGGTGTGACGGTCGTAGTATGAACCACGATGAGAATCATTGTATGACAGACCTAAGTTCTGGCGGAACTTGAGCCAGGGGGTAAATTTAATCTCTGCAAATGAACTACTGAAATAGTTAATGCTTTCTAAGTGGTCGACAGCACTGCGAACATAAGCAGCAGGGTTGGCTGCCAGCCAGTTGAGGTTGTCGGCAGTTGTGGTGTCCATGTTAGGACCATAAGTCGGAGGGAACAACAGGGCAGAGCGTACAACACCCGTGTTATAGCTCAGCGTGTTGGCAAAGTCTGTTGTTGAATTGGTGAAGCTAGTATTAGTACCAATCTCCAACCAATCGGTAATGTGGCGTGCAATGTTGGCACGGAGTGAATAGCGTTCGTAGCCAGAGTTCTTAATAGTGCCAGTCTGCTTGGTATAGTTACCAGAGAACGAATAATAGCCCTCATTGCTACCACCGCTGACGCTAAGGTTGTAGTCCTGCTGTGAGGCCGTCTGGAAGATTTCATCCTGCCAGTTGGCCACACCTATCTCTGTGGCGTTGCCGTACTCATCGTAGTACCATCCTGGATTAGCGAAATCCTCAGGCTTTCCAGTATATTTACCGGTATTATAGTTCAGGTGTCCGTCGGTATAGGCTTGATAACCCCATGTGCCAGGATAAGGCAGTGTGGTGGAACGTGAACCGTTATACACGATATCGTTAAGTGTCTGTTCGTTGATGTATTGTGCATAGGTCACAGGGTCGAGCATATCTATCTGCTTGGTAATCTTTGACCATCCCCATGAGCCGGAGAACTCTACCTTGGGCTTACCCGACTTACCGCGCTTAGTGGTGATGATAACAACACCATTGGCACCACGAGAACCATAGATGGCAGTGGCTGAGGCATCCTTCAGGACTTCAATGTTCTCAATATCGTGAGGGTTCAGCATGCTCAGAGGGTTACTGCCCTGTTCAGTCTGTGTAGCACCATTGCTTGGCATTGAACCGGAGTCGAAAGGCACACCATCAACGATGTACAAAGGCTGTGAACTGGTAGAGAACGAGTTGGTACCACGTACCACAATGCTCATACCGCCGCCAGGAGCACCATCGCTCTGCTGAATCTGTACACCGGCAATCTTACCTTGCATACCATGAGCCACGTCGATGGCACCACCCTTCATCAGGTCTTCACCCTTCAGTTGGCTCAGAGCACCTGACAGGTCGCTCTTTTTCATCGAACCGTAACCGATAACTACAACCTCGTCCATTAGGGCTGCATCCTCTTTCAGAATTACCTTAACAAACGTTTTACCGGAAATGTTAACTGTCTCGGACTTGTAGCCCACACAGGACACTACAATCTGGTTGTGACCTTTGGGCACTGTGATGGAGAAATTACCGTCCAAGTCGGTAACACCACCCGCTGAAGTGCCTTTCACTATAACACTTGCTCCAATCATAGGCTCATCATTCATGGAACCGTCGAGAACGGTACCCTTGAGCTGAGTCTGTGCTGAGAGCTGTAGGCTCGCCAGGAGCACTACTAACAGCAATGATAATTTTTTCATTATAATAGTGGTTTTAAGTTTTATTTGACAATGATCTTCTTCACCTTGACGGTACCATCGCTCATCTGCATGCGGATAATGTTAAGCCCCTTATGCATCTGAGAAGACTGCTGACCTGCCATATTATAATAGGTACGCGAAAGGACTGAAGATTCGGTATCAGAAGCAATGCTCTCCTCAATACCGTCAACCATACCTGACTTCAGAGTTCCGTATACGGTCTTGAGTACAATCGACGTGGCGTCGGCATTGGTAGGATAGAGGTACACACTCTCAACGGCATTTGCATAGTCTTCGTTGAGGGCGAATTCTATCTTTTTCTTGCCCGAAGCAATCTCTACATATTCAGCAGAGGCCTTGTTGACATATGAAATCTGAACCGTGATAGAGGTGGTTGTCTTTTCTTCCAACTCAATTGTTACCGATTCATACATGCTCATGTCATAAGATGGATTCCATGACCAGCCTGCGATGCCATAGTTCTGGAATTCCATCGTCTTTGTGGTCGCATCATATGTGGCATCATAAACCTCAACATCATCGTTCTTAGCAATGGGGAAGAGATCAGCGTTGGTCTGCTTGCCACTAGCTGGCGAGATGATTACCACGCTTTCAATGGTATAGTCGTGACCGGAGACAATAAGGCCGGAGGCTTTTAACTTGGCCAGTATGTCGTCGTCGATAGCCAGTGTAAAGTTGTCGCCGCTGATGTTGAAGTATTCTGTGCCGGCAGCAATCTCTCCCCATGTCGAACCGTCCTTGAATGAGCCCTGGGCACCGTCGGCTACGTTGGATATATATACCTTAATTGTCTGCTCGGTAGTGCAATTAGCAAACAGTGTGGCCGGCAACTGCAGAGCGTTCCAATTGACAATCTCGAAGGGACCAGCATAGATTTCATTCTCGGTCTCACCAGCGGCAGGAGTCTGCAATACTACCGATGAAATAGTGTAGTCGTGTCCACCCAACCAAATGATGCCTGTAGCCAGTTTTGTTAATGCCTCTTCTGAAATGGTATAGATGAAGCTGTCACCTGAAATGTCAAAGTATTCTGTCGATTCGTCTAGGTTGCCCCAATTAGAATCACGGATGGCTCCTTGAGCTCCACTGGCAACATCTTTAATATATACTACAATTTTGTCGCCGACGTTAGCCGTTTTTAAGGCATCTGAGGTTACCTGTAGCCATGCAGACCAGTCTGATGTGATAACTTTTTCCTCTTCGCTTAATACGGTCTCAGTTGTAGCTGATGCGCTAGCGAGAGTTACTGATTCAATGGTGTACTTTTGTCCGCCCACAATCAGGCCGCTGGTCTTCAGCTTCTCCAGAATCTCGTCGGTAATAGTCATGGTGAAGTCGCCTGTGATTTCAAAATACTCCAGACCGTCGGCAATGGCACCCCATGTTGAGCCGTCCTTGAACGAGCCTTGTGCACCGCTCTCTACGTTACTGGTGTACACTTTCACCACATCGCCTACCTTGGCATTGGCAAAAGCTGACGCATCAATCTGCGCATAGCCCGACCAACTGCCCGTTTCCGTAGGGCCGGTGTAGATAGCCACTTCGTCGGCCCACGCACTGCTAACAAACCATAAGCATAGGATTGTCAGCAAGAACTTAGTCTTGTAAATTTTTACCATAGTTTATTAATATTAGTTAGTAATATTGATTAGAATTGTCTCTCAATCACTTGCAAAGGTAATGTATTTTTTCTGAAATCGTTAGACTTTTTTTGTTTAATATTGATACTTTTTTGCAAAGTTTTATTCTCAAAAAAACATTTGATAACGCAAAAAGGTCCATCTATGAAGATGGAAATTAAAGTTTTTTAAACGAAAAGAAAAAATATAATATGCATGTTTGCAAATAAAGTATCATGTATTCTCGAAAAATAATGCTAACTTTGCAACCGAATAACTATTATCTATTAAGCTAAAAAGACCATACTACATGAAATTGACTCGCGCGTACCTATTAATTATTATTGTGTTGCTGGTTGGAATACCGATCAGTGCACAGATTCGTGGTAACCATGTGAACGTATGGGTGGTGCCTGACCATCAGGATTGGAATTACGAAGTGGGACAGACAGCTCAGTTCAAGGTGAGTGTTGTACGTTCGTCGACCTTGGTTGATGATGTTATCGTCGACTATGAGGCTGGTCCGGAGATGTATCCTGAAATCAAGAAGGAAGGCGTCAAGTTGAATAATGGCACGATGACGTGGAGGGGAAAGATGAC
>Ga0326514_10002427_pt1 | contig 11858 bp, 14 predicted proteins | sample 3_2548_0518_D_FD_203653 | JGI IMG/M metagenome (GOLD analysis project Ga0326514, IMG submission 203653) | Bovine rumen microbial communities from UC Davis, California, United States - 3_2548_0518 | ecosystem: Host-associated > Mammals > Digestive system > Stomach > Rumen | place: USA... | reverse complement strand
ACACCGCCCGCGCCATACCGTACCTGGCCTTTACCGAGATTACCAGGTGCATCACCACCGAGGAGATGGCCGCCATCGGCCGCCTTAACGCCAAGCGCGCCTCCGGCGATGCGCTGACCGAGGACGAGCTGGCCCGCCTCCAGACCATCGCCGTCAAGTGGCCCCAGGACGATCTCCGTGGCGCGTGCATGGTACCCCCCAGGACAGGGGAGGAGGTGCGCCGGCTACTGGCCGACCTACCGCGCCGCCAATCCGAGGACCTGGAGGCGTTACTGGATAGGTGCGCCACCCCCGACATACCGGCGGACGATCTCCAGGACCCGCTGGCCATCCAGATGCTGGCCAGGGGCGGCCTGGGCATCGACATAGCAGACATGACCGTGGGCCAGGGTATGGCCATCATCCAGATGCTGACCCCCAGGGAGGGGTGATTAATGGACCACATCGAGACGGCCCAGGACGGGGACTGGAACGATGACTCCACCTGGGTGGGGCCAGTACCTACCGCCATGGACGAGGCCATAATCAAGCACAACGTCACGGTATCGCAGAATTTCACCGCGGCTCTTGTAAGCATTAAAGAGGGCGGCTCAATCACCACCAAACCAAACAGATACATTGGGGTTCCTATTAAGGCAATCGTAGAACGCTGGAGAATAACGCGCGTAATCAACGACAAGCGCACGGTTCGCCTCGATGGGGTACTGTTTGAAGGGACCCGGCCGAGCATCGGATGCGAGGGGGTAGGCGATGACCTCCCCTGGACCACTACCCTGTACCAGGACGATAACCGCGACCTCATAATAACCGACCCCGGCTATATCGGCACCTCCGCCAAGCTCCAGGACATCAACCCGCAAGGGTGCGGTAGGGCGTACGCGCGCAAGATCGCCAACAGCGTGCGCTACCTCACCACCACCGTCCGCATCCGCGCCTCGACACCCCAATGGTTAGAGTACCTATACAGGTTCGCCGAGGGGCCGTACCAGGTGCTGATGGTCACCGACCGCGCCATCATCAAGGGGCATATCGAGACCATCGCGCCCGACCAGTCGGCGGTGGGTACGGAGTACATCACCGTGCGCATAACCGTGGCGGAGGGATCGTGATGTCCGAGCTGACATCATTGGCCGGCCAGCTCAATGCGGTATCCGGCTCCCTGGCCAAGCTGGGGGTGGACATGGATGCGCTACACATCACCGCCGCCGCGTTCCAGGCCATCGGCGGCTCCGCCCAGGTCATCCAGGGCATCATCGCCGCCAAGGAGGCGTACAACGCCGCCAGGATGGCCGAGGGAGTGGCCAACATCGCCAAGTGGGGGCCGTACGCCCTGGTCATCGGCCCGCTGGCCCTGGCCGGCGGTTATCTGATGGGCGAGATGATCGAGAGGGCCATCAGCACCGATGACAACGGCGGGATGCGCCGCCTGGCGGAGGTATGATTATGGCCGATGGCGAGGTGGTCTATCGCTTCAAGGCGGAGGATGGCATCAGCGGCCCGATGCGCGAGGCCAAGGCCAACATCGAGGCCACGGCGGACGCGATGAGCAAGACCAAGGCGGGCCTCGATGAGGGGGCATCCACGGCCCAGCGTACCGGCCAGGCCCTGGCGGATACCACCCAGGCCGCCCAGGAGGCCACCCAGGCCCAGGAGGCCGCGATCCTAAAAAGCGTGGAGACGTTATCCGCCCTCCAAGGCATCCAGTCGGGATTATCCGCCGTCACATCATCGCTTAACACCCTGGGCCTGGTGGACGAGGAGACGTACAAGACCCTCCAGAAAGTCACCGCCGGGGTCCAGCTGGTGGTGGGTACCGCCCAGGCCGTCAAGGGCGTTACAACCCTGTTCCAGGGCCTCAATAGCGTGCTTAAAACCACCGCCATCGTGTCCACATTCGCCAGCATCGCCGAGAACCCCGCCAAGGGTGCGCTTATCGTGGGCGGTGCCGCCCTGGCCGCCGGGGCCGTAGGGGGTTACATGATGTCCAGCATCAACAACAACAAATCGACCACCATCAACGTGGCCCATGAATCCACGGCCCGCCAGGCGCAGACCGTGATGGATGCGGGGGCGTGGTACTGATGGCGGACGATGTACGCCAAGGGGATGTATGGGCATCCACGGACACCAATATCGCCGCCATCGGCACACATCCCGCCTGGGTGCGCTTTACCGCATCCCATACCCTGGGGGGTACCGTCCAGGGGCCTACCGGCCTCCGCCGCCTCGTATGGGTGGACACATCCCTCCACCGCCAGGAGGGGATGTTCCGCATCCTACCGCCGGCGGATTACGATGATCCCGCCGACATCGGCACGCCCTGGATGGCCGTGGTCACCGACCGCCTCGGACGCTACATTATGGCCGATGGGGTGCGCGGCATCCCATGCGTGGGTACGCCGGAGGTACGCTTAACCGATAACGGCCCATCCAGGGCCGTCCTGGAGCTGGCCCCAGGCCCATACACCTGGAGCGATGGCCACCAGGCGCAGATCGCGCGCGGGGATGAGCTGGCCGTGTGGTTCCGCGATGCGGATACCGATGCCCTGGTGCCTGTGTTCCGTGGAGCCATCCGCCAGGTGGATAAGGGCCTCACCGTCACCGTCACCGCATACGACAGGGTGATGGACCTGGCCGAGTTCAGCGACCAGTACCAGCCGCACAATACCCACGCCCCGGAGAACAGTTACAACCGCACCGTGTCGGGGGATAACTACCTCTACCGCTTTAACGCGCCCATCGGCCAGCTGGTCAGCGCACGCGCCCTCCACCTCATCACCGCCGACCCCCTCGATGAGATGGACCAATGGGGGGAGTACGGCAACGGCGATATGGCCATAATCCCGATGGTCAATTCCGGCGGTTACCCCCCGGCCACCGGCACGCCCATAACCCGCGTGACCGCCAACATCTACGCCATGTTCACATCGGCCGCCACCATGAACCTGGCCGTCACCTTTTACCTACTGGCCCGCAACGGCACCACGTTCACGATCCTGGGCCAGGCATCCAACACGAGGCAAGTGACCTCCAGCACGCCCGGATTCTTCACCGTGGGCCAGGACGTAAACTGGACGCTACCAACCGGGAACGTTTACATCGGCGTGTATCTTAATGCATCCTGGGCCACCTCCGGCGGTAGGCCGCCCAGCGCGTACATCGCCACCAGCACCACTACCTACTTCGCCAGCGGATCGCGTTACAAGTACTCCGGCCAGCCGGGCGGTACGACCTTTAACGCCGTCAAATCGGACGCATCCAGCCAGCCGGAGGTACTGGTGCGCTACTGTACCGATGCGGGGGCCATCAGCACCTCCGATATAACCGTGGTATCGGGCAACCAGGCATCGGTGCCGAGCATCAGCATCCCCGGCGATATTAGCGTGGACATTAGTGACGCGACCATCCGCACCGAGGACCGTGGGAGGGGGATGCGCCTGGATTACTACGCGCTGGATAGCATCCAGGTGGCGGAGATCGTGCGCGAGCTGGTCACCCAGGCGGGCATGGTTCCCGACCTCCCCGATGCCGACCTGGGCGTGCTATCCTATTACACATCCAGCACCTACGATTATCTGACCTGTTTACATGAGCTGATAAAGGGGGCCGACTACGGCCTTAAAGACACCATCACCGCCGGGGATGGCGGCACCATCCTCATCCGCCCCCGCCACACGCTGGCCGATGATGAGGAGGCCCATTACACCACCGCCGCCGATGGCCAGGGCCAGCGCGCCATAATCCAGCACCAGATTACCCAGCATTGGATGGCGGAGAGGGCCACCCAGGCGATAATCGCCGAATCGGCCACCACCAGCGGCCTCCCCCTCGCCATCGAGACCGATGATAGATTGTTCGCCGATTCCCTGGCCAACGCCACCGGCTCGCCGATGCGCGGGGTATCTGCGGATAACTCCGCCGGCTCCCACGCCCTCCTGGCGATGGCCGCCGGGGGCAACATCAAGGCCCTCCACACCAACGTGGTGGAGGGGAGCATCACGCTGGCCGGCTACCGCCTGGCCGTGTGGGATTTATCCACCGTGGGGGAGGGCGGTAACGCCATCCGCATCACTATCCCCGATGCCGGCGTGGATGCCAAGGCCATCCCCACCGAGATCGTGCTGGCCAACGGCGTGACCAAGGTCACGCTGGATAACATACGCGCCCAGGATCGGAGCGAGGTGGCCAGGAGCATGGGCCATACGGCGGATGGCATCAGCAACGCCGCCCGCACCCTCCCCAACGTGGTCTATATCTTCGCCACCCAGCTCAATTATGACATCCAGGAGGGCGATCCCCCCTCGCAACCATATAGCGGCGGGGTATCGCTATCCAAGGCATCGGGCGGGGCGGCCCAGGCGTATCAGACGGACACCGCATACCTTAAACAGACGGAGGACGCGGCCGGATACCAGCACCTCGGCGTGTACTTCCCCGCCCCCGGTAGCGGTGCCATCGCCGCCGATGATCCCTCCGCCGTCATCGGCACGCGGTACCCATTCAGCGGTGCCGCGAATACCATGCCGATAGATAACCCGAAATACATCCTGGCGGGCCAGGCCGTCCACCTGGACATCCGTATCCCGCAACGCCCCCAACCTTAAATACGGCCCAGGACGGTATTAAGAGCCATGAACCCCTATGTAGTGCTGGGTTTTATGCTCTTAATATCCCCCCTGGTGGCGATTAACGCCTGGGCGGATGATTCGGACGGCCTGGAGTTATACGATGTGACGTTCCACATCCAGGGCGGCGGTACGCAGACGGTCAAATACACGACCCAGGCGCACCCCCCCGATGTGGAGGGCGTACTGTTCTGGACGATGACCGAGCCGGATACCCATGAGGGCATCGCCGTGGTCAAGGCCTCCGATGTATGGAACCCGAACCGCAATTACCGCCAAGACCTCGATCTGTACCCGGTGATGGGCGCGTACATCATGGTGGACGATGAGGGCCTGGCCGGCCACGATTGGGCCGCCATCGGCATCGCCGCGATCCTGGGGGCGGTGCTGGGCGTGGCCATCGCCGTGGTGGCCTCGCGTCATATCGCCCTTTTTAAATCGCCCAGCGTGTAAATGATACATGGGATGGTGGAACCGCCGCAAGACCTCACAAGATACCCCCGCCGCCTACGATAAACCCGCCGGCGGCATCAGCGGGGCCACCATCCGCATATCCTCCGATGCCGACCACTACCGCCGGGCCACCTGGTCCTCCGAGGAGATGGCCCAGCACCGCGAGTTTTGTAACCTTTATGAGCAGACCGTGGCGGGGGCCATCATCAACGCCGAGGTGGATGACCTCTTCGCCCAGGGGTGGGCCGTCCAGGGTAGCGATCCCGATGCGGTGGCCAAGGTACGCGAGTATCTGACCGCCGCCAATTTTGTAACGGAAGTCAAAAAGCTGGCCGTGGAATCCAAGATTTACGGATTCGGCCTCGCCGAGGTCGGCAAGATCGGGGCGCGCCATGTCCTGGTGGCCCATACCAGTTACAACATCCTCCCGGTGATGGATGCCGATGGCTGGCTGGACGGATACCAGCAGATCGGGGCGCACGATAACATCCTGGCCGAGTGGGACCGCCGCGAGGTCATCACCCTGGCCCTCCGCCCCAACGCCGCCACCCCAGGCACCGGGCGGTCGGAGATCGCCCAGGCGTACCAGGCCCTCATCGACTACGAGAACATCCGCAAGGCCAACACCGAGATGATTATGCGCATGGGTTACCCCACCTACGAGGTGGAGTTCACCAACGAGGACGGCATCGTGCCGGCCGATGCGCTGGAGGGCCAGTTCGCCGACATCGACCCCGGCTCCGTATGGGCCAGCGGTCTCGGTAGCAAACTTAACACAGTAAATGCCCAGGGCGTGACACAGGCCGCCATCTATGCGGACACCGCCCTCCAGGCCGTGGCCGTGGCCATGCAAGTACCCAGGAGCATGGCGGGCCTGGCCGATAATAGCGAGGCCACCGCCAAGGTGACCACCGCCAAGTATTACAACAAGATCGCATCGGAACAGGACATCATCGCCCAGGTAATCCAGCGCGAGTACCTGGACACCTACGTCCTCCCCGACCTGGGCATACCCAAGGGGAGCATCCAAATCTACTTCAACAACCCCGACCCCGATGCCCAGCTCAAGCGCGCCCAGCTCCTCCAGATATTGACATCCCTGGACCCCACCGACCCCGAATTTTTGCTGGATGTGGAGGAGATGGCCGAGTTATGGGGCAAGCATCCCCGCCCCGGCGAGTACGATGAGGCCAAACTGCGCGACACCATCATCCAGGGCGTGGCCGCCCACATCGCCAGCATCACCGCCCCAGCCGGCTCCGAGCCGACCATCCCCGGCGAGGGGGTGGAGGAATGAGGTCACCGGTAAACAGGCGCGACCCCAGCGGCACCAAGCGCATCGAGCGCGAGGAGATCGCCCGCCAGTCCACAATCATCCGCGCCTACGCCGAGGCCATGGCCCGCGTGGCCAGCGGTGAGGAGGAGGGCGCATCCGCCCCCTGGCTGGATGATGAGGGGCGCGTGGGCAAGCTGGAACGGTTACGCGATGCGATGCGTGACGATCTGACCGCATCCGTGGACGATTGGATTAATAAATCATCCGAGGCGGCGGTACGCACCACCGACAAGGTGCTTAACAATATGCATACAGGCATCCAGCTGGGCAACGTGCCGATACCCCGCGAGGAGGTATCCATGCTCCGCACCAACATCCTGGCCAACGTCAGCACGATCCCCGAATCCCTTTTTACCGATGTCACCCGCCTGGCCACCCAGGCGTACCAGGAGGGATGGGGGGCCAAGGAGGCCGCCCGCAAGATGGCCGACCTCGGCGAGGTCAAGCGTAGCGATGCCGAGCGCATCATCCGCACCGAGACCATGCGCGTGGTGGACGTGGTATCCAAGACGCGCTATGAGGCCGCCGGGTGCGATGGCTATATGTCCTACCCTACGGACGATGACCGCCTGTGCAACCATTGCATGGCGATGGCCACCGGGGGGAGCGGCACCGCCCTCAAGGTTTACGATCCCTCGGAGCCGATGGCCCTCCCCTGGCATCCTAATTGCAGATGCACCCGGCTCCCCCACTTCGCCGATGATACGGAGGTTTACACGATATGACCAAGCATAAAGGATACTACAACACCGCCGGCACCATGTCAAGCTACGAGGCCCAGGATGATGGCTCCCTCCTGGTGCATGGCGTGATCGTGATGGCCGCCGGCACCTGGACGGATATGCACGGCATCACCACCACCTTTACCCCCGACCTCCTCCAGCGGTGCGCCGGGGCCTGGAAGGATAACGCCCTGTGGACCAGGCACGCGGGCGGGACCCCGCGTAGCGTCACCGACAAGGTGGGCGCGGTAATCAATCCCCATTACTCTCCAGCCGAGGAGGCCGTGATGGCCGACCTCGTACTCCACAACCAGACCGATGCATCCCGCGCCTGTTCGGCCCTCGTTCAGATGGCCAGGGAGGCGGGGGGCATCAAGGACGTATCAGCCGAGACCATTGTCGAGATTGACCGTGATGGGATGGTCACCGATGTGGTATTCACCGGCCTCGCCCTGGTCGAGGATGGGGCGTGCGAGACGTGCCGCCTACCGGCATACTCGGCCCAGGAGGACACCAACATGACCGAGGAAGAGATCAAGGAAGAGGTCGAGACCAAGACCGAGGCGGAGGATACCCCCGCCCAGGACAACTCCGACCTCCTGGATAAGCTCATCGAGGTCGTGGGTGCCATGATCCCAGGAGCCAGCGACATCATCAACGAGGTCATGGCCGCCGAGGGTGAGGACCGCATCCACGCCATGGGTAAACTGGATGGATGCATGGAGGCCTGGGGCCTCGTTCCCAGCATGGAGGCGTATGCCAAGATGCTGGACGAGAAACTGGCCACCTACTCCAAGGGCATCCAGGACCAGATGACCGACCTGGCCAACCAGGCCGCACAGTTCAGCGCACCCGCCGGCCTTAAAGGGCGTGCGGGCGCAGATAAAGCAGACGAGGGCAGACCCCAGGCCATCGTATGCTTCGGGCGCGGGGTTCCGCGCTACTGATGGGGTAAAAAACAAGGAGTGAGAATATGGCCGCAATTACCGCATTCCCCGATATACCGAACACCATCCACGGCGCATTCGGTACCGAGATGAGCTATACCGCCTCCGCCGACATCCTCGGAGGCCAGCTCGTCCAGATCGCCAGCAACGGAACCGTTGCCCCCGCGACCGCCAGCACACAGAAAGTCATCGGCATCGCCCTCTACGACATCCCCGCCGGAACCATCGGAGCCGTCCGCGTGGCGGGCGTGGCCTGTGTGGCCAACGCCGATGGAGCCACCGCCATCACCGCCGGGGCCGCCGTCACCGCCGGCGCGCTGGGCGGAGCTACCGCACACAGTACCGGGCGCGCCATCGGCATCGCCCTGGAACCCATCGCCGGAGGAGCGACCGGCCGCGTGGCAATCGCCCCCTTCGATGCATGAGGTGATTAAGATGGAAAGTGGAAAATTCATCACCAAGACCGCCGACTTCGCCGGCAACATCATCCCCGGCGTGGGGATGTACGCCAACGCCCGCCCCTCCGATCTCCTCAAGACCGTCATGGCCGCCGAGGCCGAGTACGGTTCCCTGGACTTCAGCCAGGAGGCCACCGAGCGCATCCTCAACTTCCTCCCCGACAAGATGGTCGGAATGAAAGCCAACAAAAAGGGCGCGCTGGAGTTCAGCACCTACACCAAGGCCGACTTCCTCTCCCCCACCGGGGCCGCCGGCTCCAGCATCAAGGGGAGCGGTATCGTGGACATCCTGGTGGCCGACACCATCATGGAGGGAGCCATGCCCTACACCGCCGCCCGCAACGTCCTGGAGACCTGGCGCATCACCGGCGGAGCCGAGCAGATTCCGTTCTTCACCGCCCGCAAGGCCGCCAAGGCCATCGCCCCCAACGCCGATGCCGCCGACCTCGCGCAGTCGATGGGCAAGGCCCTCGCCGAACCCCAGGAGTACAAGCTCATGTGTACCATGAGCAAGGGCCTCCTGGCCGATGCATCCGTGGATGTCAAGGCCGCCGCCATCCGCGAGATGGGTGCCTCCATGGAGATCGCCCTGGAGGAGGAGGCCGTCAGCGTTTGCGCCGCCAACGCCTACACCACCGCCACCTCCGCCGCTACCGCCGATGCCCTCAAGGGCCTCAACCTCGCCAGGGGCCAGGTCGGCAAGAACGGATTCCGCGCCACCGGCGCGCTTATCGCCCCCATGTTCGAGGCCCACGCCCTCAACTCCATGGCCGTTCCCGCCTACAACGACCGCGCCCAGGGCGTAGGGGAGAACGCATCCCTGGTCAAGTTCGCCGGCCTCGATCTCGGCGTGAGCGGTGCCTCCGCCCTCGATTGGGGAACCAGCGGAGACCTCGGTGCCATCGTGGTCGATAAGACCCACGCCGCCCACGTCATCATCCGCGAGGATATGACCCTCGGCGAGTTCGACAACATCACCAAGTACGCCCTCCAGCCGACCGTTGTGTCCAGGTTCTGCGTGGTGGCCCCTGTCGAGGCCAAGCGCGCCGACAACAAGGGCGCGATGGTCAAGGTGACCAACAGTTGAACACCCTGGCGGGGGGTACCCCGCCAACCCATCCATCCGTGATACCATGATCCTCAACACCCACAACAACGGCAAGGTGGTGACGCGCGAATACCAGCGTACCCTGGCCAATGCAACCATCGCCCGCGACCGCGTGGGCGAGGAGGAGTATGCCTGGCTGGATGTGCCGCCCGCCATCGGCAACGGCGCATACGACAACGAGGCACGCGGATGGATGGCCAACCCCGACCATTACGGTGCGGAGCATCGCTACACCCCCCTGGACGGCCCCAACCACAAGGGGGTGGAGCCATGACCGACCGCGAGGCCATCCGTACCCTTATCGGCCTGGATGCCGGCGTAATCCCCGATGATGCGCTGGATACGGCCATCGGATTCGCGGAGGAATGGTGCGGGGATCGCGCCAGGGGGTACGGCATCACCGCCCCCGATAGTGCGGTGGCCATGATGTCATTGTGGTTCATCCGCCAGCACCTCGATCTCGCCGGCATCAAGCCATCGAGCATAACGATGCCCGATTTAGCGATGTCCACCGACCTCAACGCCGCCCTGGCGGCCTTAAAGGATGGGGCCATCGAGGCTATCAAGGCCGCCGCCACCGGCAAGGGCGCATCGTTCCGCCAGATTAGGAGCGGGAGGGTGGCCAGATGGCATCCGTGAGCCGCCTCGCGGGCATCACCGCCCACACCATGCGCCAGTCATGCACCATATACCGCTACGCGGGGGCCGATGATACCGGCCAGCCGATCTATCACGATGGCATCCCCACCAGGTGCCGCCTGGCCATCCGCACCAGGCGCGTGCTGGATGATGCGGGTGATTATATCACCAACCAGGAGGTGGTGGTCATCGTACCCGCCGACACGGCCATCCAGGCCATGGATATGGTCGATCTCCCCGCACCCTACCAACAGGGCGCGGTAGTGGCCAGCGTGGCCACCGCCACGGATGAATGGGGCCGTGTGACCCACCAGGCGGTGCGTATCGCATGATGGCCGCCACCCCGGCGCAGATGCGCCTCATCGCGGATAAGCTGGACGCGATGGTGGGCAACCTCAAGGGCGAGATGGCCAGGTCGCTGGCCTACCACGGCGCGCGCATCGAGCGCGATGCCAAGATTTTAACGCCGGTGGATACCGGCGCGCTGATGGGGGCCAACCAGTACCGCGTGGAGATCGCGCCCGATGGGGCGGTGCTGACCGTGGCCAACCGCATGGTTTACGCGCACTATCAGCACGCCAACAAGCTGAACCACCGCAACAAGCCAACGGCCCGCGACCATTTTATCGAGATACCGTTCGAGGCGGAGATACCGCGCATCACGGCGGACATCCGCGACATCATCATCAAGGAGGCAACAGAATGAGCCAAGAATACACGCCTGTGGATTGGGTGGACGAGACCACCAGCCAGCAAGGCACGCTGATAAACGCGGCACGCCTTACACAGATGCAGACCGCGCACCACTACGCCGATGGATTCGAGGAGGTCGATGCGATCCCTACCGAGGACCCCGGCGTGGATTATCATAAGGTGGTCTATTGTACCGCCGATGCGACTTTTTATCGCTGGGATGGTACCCAATGGACCGCCGATATAGACGAGGAGACCAAGCACCTCCTGGACCAGGAGATCGCGCGCGCCGAACACGCCGAGGGCCTAATCCAGGGGTACCTGGACGCGCACGAGGCCAACCGCAACAACCCCCACCAGGTGACCAAGGCCCAGGTGGGCCTCGGCAACTGCGACAACACCGCCGACACGGACAAGCCGATAAGCACCGCCACCCAGGCCGCCCTCGACACCAAGGCCGACAAGGCCACCACCCTGGCCGGCTACGGCATAACGGACGCATACACCAAGAGCGCGACCGATACCCTCCTGGCGGATAAGGCCGATAAGGCGGACGTTTACGACAAGACCGCCGCCGATACCCTCCTCGCGGGGAAAGTCGATAAATTAGTATCAAGCCCCGCCGGCACCTACAAGAGCGTCACCGTGAACGCCCAGGGCCAGGTCACCGCCGGCACCAATCCCGACACCCTGGCGGGGTATGGCATAACGGACGCATACACCAAGACGGAGGCCGACACCCTCCTGGCCGCCAAGGCGGACACCACCGCCCTCACGGATGGGAGCGTCACCAAGGTCGGCACCGCCGACCTCGGCACCGATACCAAACCCATCAAGCTGGTGGGCGGAGTACCCACGGCGGTCACCAACGACCTGG
>Ga0326514_10002425_pt1 | contig 11859 bp, 7 predicted proteins | sample 3_2548_0518_D_FD_203653 | JGI IMG/M metagenome (GOLD analysis project Ga0326514, IMG submission 203653) | Bovine rumen microbial communities from UC Davis, California, United States - 3_2548_0518 | ecosystem: Host-associated > Mammals > Digestive system > Stomach > Rumen | place: USA: California... | reverse complement strand
ATTGAAGCAGTATGAATTTTCTTGTCTATAAAAACTATATAGGAACTGTTGAATGGTCTAAAGAAGATAAAGTTCTTTATGGTCGAATTCTTAACATTAAAGGTTTGATTCTTTATGAAGGAAATACGATTATCGATCTGATAGCTGATATGCAATCAGCTATCGACGATTATGAAGCTGTTGATCGTCATAAACATCAAAGCGATTTAGATGCATTGATAGACGATCTGATGCATGATCCTGAATTTCGTAAAGAATACATTAAGCTCCAATTAAAGAATCATAAGTGATTTGCTTTACTTATTATACTTGCACTCTCAGACTCATAAAGAGTCTGAGGTGCTTTTTATTATTTTGCTGAAGATGAAATAATCCTATATATATATTATCTTAATGATAAGTAGTAATCAGCATTGGTTACTGTCGTTACTTATCATTCCCTAAAGGGAATCAGCCCACACCAAGGCTATACATAGCACCAAGCCTACTATGTATATCTGTGGACGATTTCCGCCGTTATCTTAGGGGGAGCCGAAGACCTTGGCTGGTGAATGGGCAACAAAGTGCCGCCCGATGAGTATTTTCACCAACAAGGCATGATCAACTTACTTACTTGGAAGTAAGAATCACACGGCTCCGAAAAAAAGGAAAAATCCTAACCGCGCAGAGCACAGCGGTGGTTAGGTTGATAGTGCAATGATCCGAGAAAGGACAAGGACATTGCACCTATAAGATAACGTAGCTTGCCTGATCACCAAGCTACGTTATTTTTTTTTTATTTTTTCTTCTTATCGTTCTTATGCATCTTAGTATAGATATCAGCAGCTAAGGTGAAGTCTCCACCACCTTCATTGTTTTCACCAGATCCTTCGTTATTATTCTCTTCAGTACTCTCGTTGAGATTATCCAGATCATCGCTAAGGTCATCAAGGTCGCCACCAGAATCGCCACCCATGTCACCTCCGCCCATGTCCATATCTCCACCGGCATCTCCGAATGCATCACTGCCGCCACTATCACCGTATCCACTATCACCAAATCCGTCACCGCCATTCTCAGCAGGAGTGCCAATATTCTCTCTGTGTCTCTGAATAGCACTGCCAGCATTCTGGAAGATCTGAATATAATCAAGAAGTTCAGTAGGATCAATATCATCAAGATCAGGTATGTCAACCATATTGAAGCAACCTACCTTATCGATGAATTTAATAACCTGATCACGTTTCCATTTAGCTCTTAATATAGGTAATGCAGACTGAGCTAATTGATCTTCGCTGGGTACCATTTCCTGACTGAATATCTGATTGGAAATTTCATCAAGATTACCTAAGAAGTTTCTTATCTCTTCAAACTGTGTCTTATCAACTACAATATTAGGAGTAGCTAATTCTACCTTAACATTGTTTAATACGGCACTGGCCATCTGATCAATAGGTGAATACTGATTAGGATCGCGTTTAGCTAAATCTCTTACTTTATTAGGTATAGAACTTTTTACCTGCTTCTTACCATTAACTTCGAGTTTCTTAGCTAATGCTCTTCTGAATATAGGATCGAATTGAGTATAGCATCTGATAAAATCAGTTATTAAATCACACCAGATTCGTTGGTATCTTCTTATTTTTTTAGCAAAGAACAGATTGTATGTAACCAGTGATCTTGCAAATTCAGGCTCAGACATCTGATTCAATGCTGAAGGGGGAACATCAAGATGCGATACTAAGAGATTGGTTATCTGTTCAAGTAAGTTATCATCTACTTTAACTGATTGACCACCGCTCTGCTGTACATCTACTGAGATATCCTGAAGACCCGGAATGTTCTTAGGTACAATAGTTAATGAATTGGAATACATATCTCTAAGAATCTCAGAAGGATCTATCGATCCGTTGAGTTTATTCTTATCAATGAAGATATTAGCTATGATATCCATAATACCTTCAATATTAGCATTCTTATCATCAACACCAAATTCAACTTTCTTATGCTCTACTGCATCATTAACTGAAGCTACAACATTAGCCATCATTAAAGTAGTTCTTAATGATAACAGAAATTGAATCTCAGCTGTTTTGGATACGCCAGTACCATCTTTAGGATCATAAGCAAATGCAAAATAATGAAGAAGTGCAGGCGGTACAAATACTATCGTTGACTTTCTTGCTTCAAGTACTCTGTAGAAAAGGATAGTTGATAATGCACCAAATCTTTCTATAGTAGCATCTGATTTATTGATGATACCTCTCATACGTGCACGCATGTACTTATCAAGAAGATCAGAGAAGATTAACCTGCCCATAGAAGACTGCTGATTCTGCTTGTTGAAGAATGAACCATTGCAGCAATTAGAACCAAACATAGCTTCATAAGCGGCATTGACTGAACCGCTCTGACAGTTGGTTGAATCATCTCCCATACCTGAGTTCTCAATAGTCAGAGGCATACCGAATTCATCAAGAAGAATAAAATAGCCAAGATGTTCTGCTGGCGCACCAGGTACTATAATAGGTATAACAGCTTCAGTAGGAAGTTCTATCATAGTCGGATGACCGGTATTAGCATAACCTTCAGGATTGATAGTGAGATAAGTTAATTCCTCACGATCCAATGGTTTATCAAAATTATACTTCTCTGCTAACTTTTCCATAACTGAATGCTTCTGATCATCTATGGTTTTTTGATGATATCTGCAAACATCAGCATCTTCAGTGAATCTTACTACATCTCCTTCCTCTAACTTGGCTTTTAATCCTACTATCATATCTTCTATACCAGCGACATATTTTTCTCCATATATTCTGCTGTCTGAAGATACTCTGTCTTTAGAATAAGAAGTAGGTACTCTTAAGTTATAACTTTCCATAGAAGGAATAATACTTTCAAGTACTTTAGTAGGTTCTTCTTTGGATAATACCGATTTCCATGTTACAGTAGGATCACCTGAATATAGATAATCATCTTTAGTGCTGGCGTATGAAGCAAATGACTCTAATGCTGCATCCTGGTCGAATAATGCTTTGTTATATTTATCAGGAGTTCTTCTTCTTAATTCAGTTTGGGTATTGATAGGGAGCAATAAGATACACTTAGCTCCTGATCCATACTGAGCCTCTCCTATCCAATCATACGATTTAACTCCTAATTGAAGGGTATGATTAAAATATTCAGAATATAACTCGGTTATCTCCTTAGTTAAATCAGGATCTGAGTCTAATCCGGGTACATCTTCAAAATTGAAATTAAATTCTCCATCCTGAAGATCATTAGGCGACATAATAGAAGATGATACAAGAACTCTTGACTGTTCAATCTCAGGTGCAAGCGCTCTTAACTTATCAGCCTGAATCTTCTGATCGCCGATTTTCTTATGTATCGGTTTAAGGTATGATGTGATACCATCAGCCGTTATATTCGCATGCTGAGTCTCAGGTTTTATGTATAACCTGTTAAGATAAGTCTTGATTTCACTCTTGGAAAATCTTGATACAAAGGTTGTATTATCAGGTTGTGCTGTAGGGTCAGAATGTCGTGTTGTATCCAACCCGAGCAGGGAGTTAAAGTCACCAGCTGTAATTTTTACTGCATCTGCCATTTTCTGTTCCTGCAAAATAGGAGTTAATAAATTAGAATGTCTGGTCAATTAACCACGTATCGTAATGAGATCTTCAATTTCTTACGAACAGTAACCATTAAATTTGAACCGTTCGCCTGGCTTATGGGTGAAACTTACATGGATCAATACGGCATTACTAATCCACATGGAAAATGGAATCCGTATTATATACATCTATCAGGCAATTATACTCCCGAAGAATTAAGTAATCCTGATAAATTAATTCATGTATGGTCTGTTGAAACAGAGACGCCAGTGGATATCATCTTTAGTAAAGATACTATCAATACTAATCCACGCACTGCTGCATTATATCGAATACCCAATAAAGAATATTTCACTCTTGAAGAAAGATATCCTGAATATGTGGGTCTCATACGAACTATAGCATACCCAATTTCGTCTATAGACGATGCTATCAAGGCACCTAATCTTTCATTATTAGCATATGACGATAGTCTGCTTGAAGAGAATGAAAGAGAATCCATAGTAAATTGTTTAAAGAACTTTCTTAAATATGTTAAGACACGTTGGTGGATAGAAGAATACACTTATGAAAACATGTATGCTGTAACATTCTGGGCAATGCTCTGGCAAATGTTACCATTAGTATTACTTGAACAGCGTATTAGAAATATCAGAACAACTAACGTTCATTCTTTCCATATCTGGGAATATCTGACTTCAAGAGGACTAGCTGATTATCGTGATGTATTAACTAAAAATCAATCGTTGTGGTTATATAGAAACTTAGAATATGTTAAGAAAAATCAGGGTAAAGAAAAGACTCTTAAGATGTTAGCCAAAGAACTGTTAGGAGATGCTTTTGTAAGTTTACTCTATAAAAATCTTAAACAGAATACTACTGAGTATGATAAAGATAAAGTATCTACTCCTGAAATAGTTTCATATACTTATAAAGATGATAAAGAAACTAAAGTAGAACAAATAGATGATTTTACCAAACGTCTATACGATCAGGAATTAGAGCAGCATGATAACATAGATTATCAGCAACAGGTAACTGACGATCTCGGTCATACACCGTACAACGATCTGGATACCAAATTCCTTGAATTCAAAAAGGAAACTATTGATACCAGTGGTACAGCTCTTATGACTAATGTATACATGGATACTTTAATCTATCTGTTAACTGAAAATAAATTAAGTTTCTATGTACCTATTACAGAAGCTACTGCAGGTATCAGCACTAAATTACCTATTGATGATGCTATCAATCTGTTAATCTGGAGTGCATTACGCAGTGCTGATATACTTCCTACCAAAATGTTTAAGTACTATCTGTGCAGAAGAGCTCTTAAATTTTATAGACCTGATGATAGCGAATTAACCAAAATTATTTATTATAATCACTCTGGTTATTATACCAAATATCTTATCAATACTGAGTTAATGATGAATTCTATTGATTGGAATAGTAAACCGTTTTTAACTCAGAGAGCATTCGCTAACTGGATAAGTAAAGAATATAAGACTTTATCTATACTTTTACGGCACAATGATGTGTCTAATAAGTTTCTCTATCACGAAGCTATGAGAAGATTATGGTACGACGTATCAGTAATCAGATTGATTAAGATATCTTCTCAGAAGTATGATACCTGGGTTGGTTGGTACACCAGTGTAAATTCAGATATTACTTCTATGATTACGACATATGAGCAATTAACTACTTCAGCTCGTATTGAAGCATACAAACATCTTGCTGTAACCTGCTTCAATGCAATTTTTGAAACTGATGAAAGTGTAGATGGTGCTACTAATCTTAAACGTATCGAAAAAATTTATACTTCTATACGTGACTTGTTTATTCAGTTATGCAGTTACAACATTACTTATCTTGAAGCAGATCGTGAAGTATCTGAATATATAAGATTCAGAGATCCTGATTTTATTATCAATCTTAAAGCTAAATACAACTACGATAATTTCTTTGACTTTGTTGTTCCTGATTATGATTTTATTCGTAAAGACAAAACCTTTATTGGAGTTATCAAAGTTAATTACGATAACGACATAGTCAGATCTAATTATACTACGGTTATTGATACTACCAGAGATATCGGATTCGATATCGATCTTAAATACAAACTACATAAGACTGATAGATCATTAGCTAATACTGACATTAAGTGTAAATCTCAACGTATACACTTAAATTTCAAAATTAACATAGATAATACTATAGCCTTAAATTCATCTAAATAAGAGGATAATCAAACATGCAATCAATTATTGCTGACAGTTTTGATACTACATCGTTACTTGGCTCACAGCTTGGTCTGTCAGTTTTATTACCTGTAACTACTACAGAGCAGCCTGAGTTAACTCTTAACAACTACTACAACATCGCTACCCAGTACAATACCCTTAATGGTGAAGTACCTAAGCTGAGATATTTTGGCGTTGGTATTAAGGGTTGCTATAACGCTGACGATGGTATTCTGTCTTCTGCTTATAACCCTGAGAGAACTGACATGAATCTGTATCAACTGATCCCTATTCGTTGCAGACCAGTTGATGAAGATCTTTCCGATAGCGAGCGTTCTAAGTACAGACTTCGTCTCAGAAAGACTTTAACTGATGGTAATGAATATTTTCTTTATTATCTTAAGGTTCTCAACTTTGATGAGGGTGTAAGGTTCAAGTCAGTTAATACCAGTACAGGCGCTGAAGATACTTATGAATTAAGTACTGAGTATCTCGATCCTAAGCCTAAGAAACCTAATACCAATGTTACTATTGAAACTTCAGCTACCAGTATCGTAGCTTACTGTGAAGCTAATGTTGAAATCAGCGGCAAGGAAGTATTAGAGTACATCAATGTTGCTTATAATGGCGATACTCGTTATGCTAAGATAAGCGAGATTGGATTCTTTACTGGCATCGATCGTGAAGTACCTGGCAGTGTAGTAAGTAATAATCAGAGCGTAGCTATCAACTATACTGAAGCTTGCTATACTCAGTTATACAACCATGCTACCTGGTTAGGAACAGCATTATCCAGTGAGGATATGACTATTCAGAGTACCTTCCAGATTACCAGTAACGGCAGTATTGCTGAAGCTTAAAATATAACAAACAAAAACAAGGTATGACTCATAATGAGTCATACCTTGCATATTTTTAATTTAGTTTATTAACCTATTGTAGTATTATGACCAGTTAAGTCAACACCCTTATCGGAGCCCTTAAGATCGCTATAACTTGTCCCATAAGGACCAAATTTAGCCAGATCGCCGCTGTTCTTATCATTGATCTCAGACTTGGTACCAGCACGTTCAATACCCTGTGCATACTGAGGATCAAGAACCTTCTGAGCATCAGCAGAACCAGCAAGTCCGGGCAGAGCGAAGTTGTAGTTGACCTTGTGCATGTTGAGCATCTTTGCTACGGAGATACCTAATGCCTTGGTCATCTCATTATGCTGTACTAATCCAGTGAAGTTAATAGAACGCTCCATGGTCTTAGTATTGCCAATCTGCCTTTCAAAGCCGATTTCACCAATTTCCTTAGGGAACATATTGGTGATGATGCAGGCATCGTAAATACGATCAGGCAGTCCAGAGGGATCATACTGAATGCAGATCATACTCATTGAGTATGCAGATACGAACCAGCCAGGAATATCAGCATCAGAATTATCACCTAACTGTGCCGGTAAAGTCGACGCATTAGTATCAGGGTTCTGAATATCAAATATCCACTGCTTAAACAGGTTGTATACTGGCATTCCAGGATACTCAGGAACAGTGATCGACGGGTTAACACCGCTACGGGTAGTACGCTTAGGAACAGATAAGTTCTGTCCATCATGTCCTACCGGAGTCTCATCAACATCGAGAGAGTAGCTGAAGTCAATACCAGAAATCGACTTAGCATGAGTCTCAATGATTGCACGAAGCATCTCCTGAAGCTTAGGATACTTATCCCACATCGAAGGAGTGTTCAGTACAATACATACTGTCGGATTGAATACTGCAGGGGTTGCACCATCCAGTTTGGTGAAACGAACACCCATGCCGAGCTGACCTGACTGAGTCAGGTTAGCAATCATAGCACCGTCCATTCCGCCTAACTGGCTGTTATCGCCCTTTAATATCGCATCCGACATAAACTGCGATTGCTTAAACTTTACATCCATGGATTAGCCCTCCTGTGCAGTCGGATCATATCCGTTGCGGTAGCACTCGATATCAATCTTCCATACACGCTGTTGAGGGTTGCCCCATAACTGAATCGTGCAATGAGAAATATAACCGATCTTAGCTTCCTCATCGGACTGACTAAATGTGACTGTATTGTTATAGAAGCCATTTAACATGTAAGTTAAGTCACCGGATACGGCACTCTCAGCTTGCTTCTTAAGCATACTGAATTCCATCTCCACACCAGCAAACTTAGACCAGTTAGTCCTTGCGATATGCTTGGTGTATACAACAGCATCAGTAAAGTTAGAAGAAGACAGAACAGAAGTATCATACCTGTAGACAGAACGCATAGCAGGCCAATGAATACCAGTCATGTCGTAATGCTGGAAGTAGTTGAGTCCGTTATCCCAGGAACGCTGCTTATGATCAGCATCACACGGTGTCCAGTTCCACTCCTTGAAGACAGTGATCTCAGAACGAGGTAATCCAGTAGGAGTACCGGTGATGGAACCAGTAGACTGATACAGCGACTTCTTAACCATTACATCTAAGGTAGAAGGAATGATACCAGCATAGGAATTATTAGCCAGATAACCAGCTTGCTGGAAAATCTCAGCTCTGCAGCACTCAGTTCCCTTAATAATCGACTCAGGCTGCAGTAAGCAGCGAGCATAGAGAGCAGAACCTGTAGAAAGATCTTCAGCCTTGGTATTGAACCTGCCTAAATTAGCATCCTGAGTTGAAAGAATTACCTTAAACGCATCGTGCTCACCAAGGAAGTCAATAAAGGCATACTTAGTCTGAATAGATACGCCGGTATCAACGATGTGGGTAAACGGATAACGAGGCTGATCAAGAATCTCAGGATAAACAAGATCCTTAAGATACTGACGAGTTAAAGTCTCGACTGCAGCATCATCAAGAGCACCATCCTCACCGCCCTGCATATAAACAATGCGGGAATCATTGAGAGCAATCGCATCGTCATCTCCGCTCATGACAACATGAGCATAAGGAGTACCATCAACGCCATAAGGAGCAGTTAAGTTAGCAAGATAAGGATCAGTTATAACATCGTCACCTTCTGCTATCTGAACTAACTCACCAACAGCCTTGATATTATCAGAATACAGCTTAACCTTAAACGGAAGATCGTCTTCATTATAGTAATTGGAAATTACCTGATCAAACGATACATTCCTTGCAGTGCGGGTATCCTGCTGATTCTCCTTAGCAACAAAGGTCTCAATATTGTTCTGGAGATTAGACAGAATAGCTGAAACAGTATCCTGACCATAAGTCTTCTTAACCGCACCAAAGGTATACGGAATAGAAGCTACGTTCTGGGCTAATGTCTCATCAATGTTATCTACATCAACATACAGCTTAACACCGATATCGTTAGAATACTTACCAACAGAAGTTGCCTGAAGTGCTAAGATAGGATAAGTAGTATAAGAAGCATCACCAGTGCCAACAGTAGTTGACTTTAAGTTAGCTACTGTCTCACCATCAGCTAATGCCCTGACAGACCACTTTAACTCAACACCATCTTCTTTAATAGCTACGCCATCATCATCAGTTAAAGGCTTCTTCTCACCATCCTCAGTGAGAATGAACTGACCGTTGTCATCAGTCTCATACTGAGGGACTTTAGTATTTTTAACCTGAAGCTCTAATACAGCAGAACCTTTCTTGGCAGAAGCATCTGCCATCCTTACAACAAATGCACCCTGACGTGAAAACAGATAAGATAAATAAACTGATTCACGAGAGAAATATTCAGTACTGCTATCTAACGTCCCTTCTCCAAAGGTCTTAATGAACTGATTAGTTCCATTGACCCATACAGGAACACCAACAGGTCCCTGTTGTGCTCGCATGAAGAAAATAGGACGAAACAGAGGCAGTATTTCATTATCGAGAGGAGTGTAAATAGAATTATCTATTACATTTGTCTCCCAATGAGGATAAGTATAAACTTTAGCCATGGATAAGTCCTCAAAGTAGAAATACATATAAGCGTGAATTTTGTTATGCTATAGAACCCTTTAAAATCGGGTAATATAATCACCTTTATTAGGAGAATTCAAGTAGTATGAAGAGAAATTTTTTCGACACTGGGTTTATGACTTTTGCAGGGATAAAGTCACAATTACCAAGAGTTATCAGATATGTCGCTGAGAATAGAGACATCATAGTTCCACCGGAACTCATGAGATCTCTCGTTCAGTCAATACGAACAATCTTAAAAAATCCCATGGCGGAGTTTTTCAACAGAATTGTAACTGCTGATCAACTTAATAACTTCGCTACTATTTATATCCAGCCCTCAGAAACAGCTATTCCTGAGATTATAGCTTCGCAAAATCTTTCGCTCGATTTTAAACAAGTTCAGGAAGCAAGCATCTTAAGATCTATACCAGAATTCAATAATAAGGTGCTTGTCAATTTAACAACGGCGCTCAAACCAGATAGGACTAATGGCGGTCTGATGGTAAGCGCAGCTGATACTATGCAATATCAATTCTGCAAAGCTCAGCTGGTAGCTTCCTATGCCGACCTTGAAAACTGGTTGACACCCTATCTCAGTGAATTCGTCGTCAGAACCTATAGCATGATTATTTCTTCCATTATTTCCAGACAATTTGGATTAACTCTGGATGAGACTATGAAGATTATGGGAGTATCTGCCATCTTCTATTCTCAGTTATTAGGCCCTGATAACGATGACTTAGTCATGCCTGCTATTTACAATCGTTGTACCTTTATTGGTTCACGAGCTGAGTTAACTGCACTGGCTGAAGAAGTAGCTGATATCAGCAGCACTGGACTTGATGTTGTTAAGTTATGCACTATGATGAAGAAAGTAGGCCCTGATAGAATGAAAGCTTTTGAACCTCAGGTATTCTTATCTATTTGCGGTTCACTTGGTCCTGATGTCATTACTGGAAGAATAGCACTTGAGTATCCTCCGTATTGGGTATACTGCTTATTATTAGCATTATCTGGTGTTAAGACTCCAATGATTTATCAGCTTAACAATAGCAGATTATCTCAGGAAGGAAGAAGCAGATTCTTATCAGCCATTATGTCTGATGAACAGTTATTTAATTTAAGGAGATAAATCCATGTCTATCTCTGATACGGCACGGGATACAATCTGCTGCGAGATATTAAGACAATATCTTTTCGATCACGTATGGAATGAACCTGAATCTGAATACAGAATCAATGTTCATCCTCAGTTATATCGTGATCAATCTGTAGTAGGTTCATTTCGTGTACTCGATGCCAATATCAAATTACCTACTGATGCTGATCAGTACTATATTTGGTATATGAAAAGCACTGATATTAATTTGGGATTGGAATTAGAACCAAGCACCTGGTATGATACTGCTATTATCTGTAATGAGCATCGTACTTTGATACATACTTATACTGAAAGTGGAAGTATGCTTCCTAAATGCAGTGTTTTTATCAGATATAATAGAAGTAAATCTATAGTTTATGTTGCAATAAATAAGCACGCTTTCAAGTTAATGACGCCTAAAGCAAAATTAACTGATTTATATCTGACTTTCTACTATGATAGCGACGTAGTTAATGATATCAAAATCTATAGCTTCTATACCGGCAGTGTAAGAAAGTTTAACGAAATCAATCTGAATATAAGGAATCTGTTATTTACTGCTAATAGTAGAGATTGTATCACTGAATTCAAAAATGGCGAAGAAATAACTGACCCTGATAATTCTCCTATACTTGAATTCGGTAATTACTACGATATTATTGTAGACAATAACATTATCTTTAGTTTTGACGTAGATTTAACTTCTCATGATGAGTGTCCTGTATTTCTGAGTTCTATGGATAAAGTCTGGAAACAGATTATTCATATTCCCAGACATCTTAATCCTGATAATGAAATCATCACTCACAACACCTGTGATTTATTTGTTCGTATTAAAGGAACCAATCACGGCAAATATCTTCACAGAGCAACTACCGGAAGAACTGTTGGTCAGATAACTCACAACGATTTATCTATACCTCTGTTTATTCTTG
>Ga0326514_10002423_pt1 | contig 11862 bp, 9 predicted proteins | sample 3_2548_0518_D_FD_203653 | JGI IMG/M metagenome (GOLD analysis project Ga0326514, IMG submission 203653) | Bovine rumen microbial communities from UC Davis, California, United States - 3_2548_0518 | ecosystem: Host-associated > Mammals > Digestive system > Stomach > Rumen | place: USA: California... | reverse complement strand
CGATACCAGCTTGTCAATGATATCGATTATCGTTTGCAAAATACCTTTCTTCTCTGACTCTTTTATATCCTCATCATTTAGCCACTCTATAAAATCTCTTGCGCCTTCCTCTGAGAAAAATACTCCGGACACCGCATCATTAAGATACTCACCGGCAGCCTCGGCGAAGGTTTTACTTCCCTCAACGCCTCTGTAGGTCTCTCTGTACGCCATTATGGTTTTATATATATCATCGTTGGCTGTATCACTGTAGCGTGTCATGGCGTAGTCAAGAACAAACCTCATCAGGTGGTTGTATGTGCCGGGATCCACTGCATCAAGAAACTCCAAAGACTCATGTATCCTCACACCAAAATCAGACTGAGCCGCATCGGAGAACACCATCTCAGCGTTGTTTATGTCGAGAAAACCGTTTATCTTCTCGTTGATATCCTTGTGTGTTTGGTCAACCTCACGAATGTTTATTCCCAATTTCTTGGCAAGTTTCTCATCTATATTTTCATAAATGCCTTTTTCAAGGTCTTCTGATTCCATCCTTTCATCAACGACCTTGCCCTCGCCCTGGCGGAAGGATATCTGACCGCTCCTTATAGCCTGACTACGGCTTTCGATCGCTTCTGCGTTGGCTTTATATGCGTTCTCGCCAAGAGAAAAAGCTTGATAGGCTACAGATTTTGATATTCTAAACGGTGTACGCTTGTACATTTCATTAAAATCATACCCTATAGAGCCCCAATTATATGCTTTCTCAAAATCCTCAAAATAATTATCGATCGCAACCTTGCCGTCATAATTTGATATCAGCGCCGAAGCCGCTGCCGTATCGTCCATCGTTGCAGCAGCATGATACAATCCTTCGACTCTCGGATCATCAAAAGTGAGATCATCAACAGGAACAGTATCATCTGTCCCATCTATCCTTACCATTGCGTCCTCAGTTCCTGTATTTACAAAACCGTCTATAGCTACCCTCTCTCCACTCGCGCTGAGGGCAGCTCTGTTATTCTTCAAAATTCTTGGTTCTACTTTGGTCTCATTCCTGTTTTCTTCTACTGTCTCATTTCTGTTTTCTTCTGCTGTCTCATCCTTTGTTTCACTCTCATTGCTCCCAAGCTTTTCAGAAAGAGAGCTCATCCTTTCATCAAGGCTTCCTCTTGCTTCCTCGCCTATCTGCGACAGAACATACTGTTCGGATTCGCTGTCACTTGTGTTCTTTAGCTCTTCGATCTTTCTCAATACAGTATCATCTATGTTCGCTCTCACTATATCCGGAGCATCCTCTGAAAGTTCATTGTAGGTGTCAGTAAGCTCTACTGCGTTGGATGCTTCGTTTATCCTCTCATCGATCCTGCTCTGGAGATCATCAGCGAGTCTCCCTGCCCTTACCGACTCTTTGTCTGTAAACTTGACTTTCTCTAACTTCTCGGCTTCTTCTGATAAGTCACCAAACTTCTTGGCATACTCTATGACCTTGTTGATATCCCCGGTCTTATGCACCATTTCACCGTATGAAGAGAAATTGTCCTGCACCTGCTTAAAGGATAAAGCCTGACCTCCCGCGCCCATCAGGGCACCCGAAAAAGCACCGGCAGCCGCATCATATGCGGTATTGCCGAGCCAGTCCATCATAGCGGCTTTTCGTGCCTGTTCCTCTGTCAGTCCTCTGTCAAGGTATGATCGAACACTCTGTTCGTATGCTGACTTTTTGCCATTTATGATATTATCCGAAATAGTGTTTAGAACATCAGAAGCAGCTTCCTCTGATCCTTCGGTGACCATCTGTCGCCCTATGTTCGTCACAAGACTCTTTAAGGTCTTGGGAGCCTTTGTGGCAAGAGCTTTTAGGTTGTCAATAGAATACCTCTCTGTCACGGCTTCTGTTACACCTGCGGTAACAGCGGTTGCAAGAGCCGACATGGGATCTATGCCTCTCTCTATAGCTTCGTTATACGTTGAGTCGGCAGCCCCCGCACTCATAATGAGCTGTGTAGCTTTGGTTCCCGCCTTTGCTCCGGCACCAAAGGCACCCCCGGCAGCTGATCCCGCAAGAATCGACATAGCACTGTCAGCGGCGCTCATACCGGCGTTATATATAAAATTCCACACAGGGTTTTCAATATTCTCACTGACTCCTGATCTTATCGCTTCGGTATTGTTTGAAAGCCACCTGTTCTTCTGGTTGATCGGTACGGGCTTGTCTCCGATCGTATTCCTTATGGCGTGTCTTACATCCTCTGATATTCCGGACACCATTGTAGCAGGAGAAGCCAAAGCTGTGGCTATCGATGACAGCGTAGCATTCAACGCATTTTCCTGTGCGAACTCCTTTGAAGCTCTTGCATCCATCTCCGCCTCTTCATTGTCCATCATTACGCTATAGGCTTCTACCAGATAATCTGTATCAACCCCTCTGTCTTTGAGGCTTTGCAGTGAACTCATGAGTTTCTTGTTATTTTCAATGGGATCCATGTTCGGATCCAAGACCGTGGCATATGCTTGCTTGTTCTTCCTGACCTCGTTTGCAACTGCTCTGACTATCTTTTTTTCTTCTTCAGAAAGCTTTTTCTCCTCGTCTCTTAATGCGGCATCCGGCAGAGCCTTTTTATAAACCTCTAAAAACTCATCTGCCCTCGCATCGTCAGCCGCAAGGCGTTCCCTCTGCCCTTGTGTGAGACGGCTTGGTGTCTGCCGCGCATTAGTACCCCACGGCATTACAGGAGTAAGCCCAGGGGTTGTAGGTTGAACAGGGAGTTCATCCGTTGATCTGATAGCGGCGTTCCTCGCCTTTCTGTCTTCCAGATTCTTGATACGTGAGCGCAGTTCATCATAAGACATATTCTCGACATCGCCGTACTTTTCAAGATATGCTTTCCTGGCATTCTCCTGTTTTCTCTGGTCTTCTTGACGCATATATGTCTGTCTTGTCCTTGACATATTCATAAGGGCGTTGTTATAGGAACCATCACCGACAATTCCGGCTCTTTCAGCGTTCTCATACCTTGTGCCTGCTGTATTTGTTCGAGTGTCTGTCCTTCCGCTCATACGCTCATTTGCTCTGTTCATGCCCGATCTTGCCCGTTCTTCGAGCATTTTTGTCACAGACTCTCTGTAGCGGTTCTCGGAATTAACCGCCGACTTAAAAAGCCTGTTTGCCTGTCTGTAGTCTTTAGAGCCTTTACTTGACTGACTGCGTACCGCTGCCGCCATCTGCGCCACTCTGTAAAGCTTTGCGTTCGTGTCGGCAGTTTCCATCGCCCCGGCAATATGCCCGGTGCTTGTCTTGTATGCAGCCTCTGACTTTATAGCGTCGGAAGCTTCCTTTAGCGTTCTTTTGTCAAGTTTTTTCTGCGCATTTACCGCCTGTCTGTATGATATGCGAGCCATCTCTACTCCTTACTTAAAAATCTTCTTTGCCATCTTCTTCAGATAGTCCGAATATGATTTGTACTGCCTTAACGAGCTGTCAGAAGGCATATTCCTGATGAAATCATTGTATCCGAGCACATGATGATCTTTTAACAGCTTTTCTGCATTGCCGTCGTTTTTCTTGTATCCGAATCTCTTGTTGATGTCAGAAACAAGATTATCCAATGACTGATACTTCTGATCCTTGACAAATTTCTCTTCGGAATCACTGTATGTTTTTATATTTCGTCCGCCGTCAGTACCGGTGCTTGTCACTCTCTGATTACCGGAGTCTTTGCCTCCGCCCAAATATTCATAGTAAAGCCATGCCGCCTGATCCGGAGTCAGCTTATAATGGCGGCTCTGCTGTTTGTTGTTTCCGTTTTTACCGTTTATCACGATATCAATCAAGCCGTCTTTCCCGGCTTTCTTCATAAGAGTGCTCCATGCTACCTTGTCCTGCCCGGAGTTCATGCCCTCTTTCCACTTCCTTATCACGGAGGTACTTAAAAGACCTCTGGGAAGACCTGTTCCTCCTGAAGAGCTGCTATACCCGGATGAACTGTAACCGCCTCCTGATCTTCCGGACGATGAGGAGGCACTATCTTTTATATTCAGTGACATTCTCTTGTAGTATTCGTCAAAATCCTCTGCCTGCTGCTTTAGTTTTTGATCTGCCTTCCACTGCTTGTCAGATACCTTGTCTCTCTTTTTCTGATAGTCAAACTTCTTATCCTCCCAGTATTCGCCGGAGTTATAGTTGTGTCTGTACTGATTCTCGGACTGATTGAAGCTATCTTTCCACTGTGTATCTCCTACCCTGTCTCTGTACTGACCGTAGTCAAGGCTGTATTTGTCGCGGTAGTCCTGACCGTAGAAATCTCTGTCGGCGATCCAGTCTGAAAGAGTATCCCTGAATCTGCCATAATCTGTATCTTCAAGATCCCGATACATGGACAGATCAGCGCGTTGACCGGCTATATCATTCTCGTATTTCCTCATTGCGGCATCATAAAGCTGCGGTATTACGTCGTTTAGCTGTGCCATATTTTCTTGATATGCGAGATTCCCTGCCGTTGCCGCATAAGAGTTCCCGTATCCTCCCGTAAGAGCCGCAGCGCCCGCCATAGCCCCTTGTTGACCAAGTATTGCCTGTCTTTGATAATGGTCTCTGTACTGCTGATATAAAGGATCCTCATTGAAGTTGTACTGAAACTTCTCCCTGTTCGCTATTCTGTTGGCAAGCTCCGATATGGTATCTGCATATTTTGACGAATACTCAGGTCTTCCGACTCCGTTTATATAATCAGTGTATCTCTTTTCTGCGTCTGCGACCTCCTGAGACTTCTGGTAAGCTTCAATAGGAGTTGGTGCAACTGCCTGATATGTCGGGGTGTACTTCGTGCCATAGGTTGTCGGTTGGGTGACGGGCTGTGCCGCCGAAACGGCAGAGCTTTTGACATTATTCTTGGTTGCCCCGCTTATTTGTCCGGTCGCCACTGCGGGCAATACCGACGTAAAGCCGCCGCCTTTTGCCGTACCGGTCTTTGTGGTTATTTTTTTCTTAGCCATTTGACACCTCCATCAGTTTTTCAAGCCTTTGTATGCGTTCTTCCAGATTGTTTACCTTGTCCTCATATGTCCTGATAGTTTCCTGTTGTTCCTGTATCTGTTCTTCTTGGGCTGTCAGCCTTTCATTTTGGTCTTGTATGAGCTTTAACATCGGCGGGATGATATATCTTGCGTTCCAGTCTGCCGCCTCTCCTTCCGCATCGATATCACACGCTATGGGATAGAGCTCCTTGATATCCTCTGCAATAAAACCGGGGATATCTTTGCCGTATCGTTGATCTTTCTCTTTCAGATAATTGGCGTTGTACACAAACTGCACCACCGGGATATCATATAACCTCTCCGGAGCTATATCTTTGTTCTCGATAGGTTTGATATCGTGTTTCCATCTCTTTGAGGATGCAGAGGAAACACATATCTCATTATCCGTATCACGGACAAGATTTGGGCTCGATGATATCGTACTCGGACTGTTGAGCCACATTTTTGCAGCTGACACATTATATGAATAAAGGTTCGGTGAGATAAACACGACGCCATTGCTGAATCCATAGCCTGTACGATATGTTATCGTTCCGTAATATCCACCTGTTCCCAGTGTTATCGAATATCCTGTCAGATCAAGGTCTTCTGCGCTTATTCTGCTTGCAGATATATATCCTGATGTGATCTGATTTGCGCTTATACTCCCGGCATAGACATAACTTGTTGATATCTCCGCTGCCGTTATGGTATGCGCTGCGATCTCATTGGCGGTTATGGTGCCGGATGCGATCTCATCAGCCGTTATTGTTTTACCGGCGATTTCATTGGCGGTTATGGTGCCGGATGCGATCTCATCAGCCGTTATTGTTTTACCGGCGATTTCATTGGCGGTTATGGTGCCACCTTTTATATGACTCGCCTTTATCGTTCTTGAAGCTATATTGTCACCATACAGGGTAAATCCGCTCCCTATGTATGTATCGCCGTCTAAGTGTATCTGATCACCCTTTAGCTGTATGGAAGACCTCTCTATGCCGTCTACAAGTCCTGCCGTTACGGATACCTGACCGGTGACATCGTTAAATGTTGCCAATAACGCTATGTGGGAAGCGTTCTTTGAGGTCTTTCTTACTACCTGGGCAACCTTTCTCCCTGTGTTCTCTGACTCCTCATCAACTTTCTCTTCGATCTCTTTTGTGGTCTCAAGCGAAGCCATCTGCAAAAACTCATTTTTCAAAAGCTCTACAAGGTTTGTTATCTGCTTATTGGCTTCGTTTAGATCCTTGGATGGCTGGTATGTAAACTTGAACGTCATAGCCCGCCCCCTTCAACCTTTTTCGATATGGAGAACACCTTTACATACCCGCTGCCGGATATCTTTATCCTCATATGGTCACACCTTTTCGGGATAAATGGAATCTCCATCGACCTGAGCATTGAATAACTCTGCGTGTCTCTTCTGCTGTAGACATATTCATTCTTGATATCGCAGACCGTCTCCCATTCCCCCAGTGAATCATACTCGACTTGCACCTTGAAAGTGGCATCCATCTCCATGTAGAACCGGATCAGTACCTGAGATACATATTTAAAGTTCAGATCCACGCTTGACGATACATCTATCCCCGTGATACCGAACGTCCTCTCCCACAGTAAAGGTACAGGATCTATGCTGTACACTCCTGATCCTATCTTTACTTCATCGCCTGCGGCAAGGAGCGTCCGTCTTAAGCTGTTGAACATCAAAAGCCTGTTCTCATACTCTGCCATGAACTCGATATGTGAGGGCACATCCTCTATGTGCCATAGTCCGTTTGAGGTGTTAAAGGTAAAAAGCTTCTGAATATCGTTTCTGTCTTTCATTGCTACATAGTAAACCCCGTTCCAGACACCCCCTATGGCTTCACTGTATGGGGTTTGCCCGAGGTTTTGTGATATAAGGGTAGGATAACTCCCCTCATACCTCACAACGCCGTCTACGGCTTTATAAAAGAGCACTCCCGATATCAAGGCGACCGAGTCATAGCACCCTTTTTGTATGCCCCTCTCCGGCTTTGTGTCCAGCTGATAGTTTGATGGGGCTGTTCCGTAGAGCTTGTGTATATATCTTTCTTTGAAAAAAATTACACTGCCCCCGTGTGCGGCGCACCCGGTAAACTCACCATCAGTGCCTACGGTGGCGGCGTATGAATCAGCTTTGGTACCGAGATATGAGTACCAGTTTGTCGGATCACCTATCTTTGAGCCGTAAACCTCATGCTTTTCGGAGTTACATCCCCATATCCTGTTGTCGTGTTCACAGATAAAATCAAGGTCAGGTATCTTTCTCTCTATCGTTATGCCGGTGTTCGTAAACGTAGAGTTTATGAGGGCGGTCACGACTATCTGATCATTTGTCTTATCCCAGATAGCCATATCCGTGTTAAAAGTGCCTGCATATGTCCCTGTTACTCCGGATATCGAGACTACATCATACTTGTTGAAGTTCTTGCCTATGTTCGTGGCTGATAACTTCACATAAGACGTTGGCACGGCATTCCACATCCCCTGTGACTCTGACCACTGCATGAGAGAGTTGGGAGTTGTCGAAGTATCTAACCAGTACTGACCATTTGTGGGGTTGGCAGGCTCCGTACTTGATACCGTGGGATTTATCGTAGTGCCATCCATGGTACACGGGATAAAGGTCACCGATGATGAGGTCGTAAACCTTGCCCCCAAAGACTCTAAAGTCTTGTCTTTGGTGTTGAATCTGTATTTATCCGGGTATATAATGACATAAGCTCCCATGGAACACATCTGTCTTTTACCTGTTCCGGGGAGCTGCCCTATCCTTTCGCCATCGTAAAAAAGGACATTATCTATATCATTTGAGTCTGTTTTGATCTCTACCAAGCCTTCGTTTACATGAAGCCCTTTTAGACCTGAGATATCACTCTCAACTATAACTCTTCGTCTTCTGGGAGTGAACAAAGGGAAGAAGTCAGAAGATATGTTGACCTCGTCAAACCCTTCTGCCTCTGAGCATCTTTCGGAATTATTGTATCCTAAAAACTGTTCGACAGAGTATCTTATATGCCGTCCCTCTCTAAGCTCCGGTAAGATCATATCCCTCTCACCCTCCTTGTGATCGGCTTGTTATTTCTTCTGTACCACGCACAAAAACTCTGGTACTCATTGTTGAATACCAGTGCCGAATTGTTGTATGCGTTTATCTCTCTTGAATACAGATCATACTTCGAGATCAGATAATCTACATATGTGTTCGCATATATGTCATCTATCAGAAGTTTGGTACCAAGCGAAGTGGTTTCGTCGTATCCGTCAAATTCAAACGCCGGGATCTTCGTTGTTTTATCCTCGATGGTTTTGACCTCTACCACATTTCCCTCGCCGTCTTTCACCTCTTCTTCGATAGTCCTATATTTCCAGTTTGAATCATCCATCAAAATGACCTCGGAATACACCTGCAAGTCAAGTTCTGAAAGCCACTTTACTTTCTCTGTTACGGTGTAGGGGTTAGGTCTTAACCTGTCAGCCCTGTCTATCGCCTGTTCTATAGTCATATTGACTCCTTAAAAATACGGGGCATAAAGCCCCGCTCATAATCAAAGGTTTGCAATGGGCTGATTTTTACCCATTTCCTTGATGCGCTCGATCATCTCTGCTACCCTCGCGTCCTCTGCGATAGAGCGGTCAATGATCTCTTTTACTGCAAGAGGGAGCTTTACCGCTACGCCCCTTTTTATCTTGTACATAACGCCGTTGAGCCCTACCGTGATGTCGCCGTGGTAGTCAGTTCCCGGCATATCGGGATAAAAAGCGTCGACAAGCTCCATCCCCGGATCCTTTGCCAGAGCTGCCGTAGTCTCCGCGGTTTCCGTGGTCTCCGCGGTTTCCGTGGTCTCCGCGGTTTCCGTGGTCTCTTTGATTTCCTCGTCGGTTTTCTTTGCCATAATTACCTCCATATCAGCTCCCGGCAAAAGCCGGGAGCATGTCAAAATCAGTTAGCGGGTTCTGTAGCAGAAGCCGGTGTAAGACTCTCGATACGTACCATGTACTCCTCTACGAGTCTCTTTGCTACCTTTGTAGCCTTCCATCCTACCGTAGCCCTCTGATTGAGGGGATCATCTCCCTCGCCGAGCTGCTTAACGATGTGCTGCAGACCGCCGCCCTCGACATCAGTTACGCCGTAAGCGTGAGCCGCAAGAACGATCGTGGAATATACCGAGTAGTGATTATCACCGGAAATCACAGGGCAAGTCGCATCATTGATGATCTTTGCCTCAGTGTTCTCGATGACGCGTACTCCGTGGAGCATTCCAACTTCGTTTTTGTACATCTTCTCGGGATCGGTATACTTTGTCCAATCCTTCCAGTCGGGATCCTTTACAAGAACCTCAACATTGTCCGGATGAACGATAGCTACATAACCCTCGGTACCCTTATACTGGATCTTTTTTGCATTGTTCTTCCTGAGAAGAGTGCGAGCCTTTAAGATCAGATCCGGAGTCAGAAGACATGTCATGTCAAGCCCCGAGCGCTGTGTAACGGCTGTTCCGTCTGACTTTGGAGCGTAGATAACGTTCGTGCCACCGTGAAGAACATCTCTCGTGATGGTATCAAGTGTACGTCCTGCCTGCTGTGCGCTAAGCTCCGTAGCCTCAAAGATGTTGTTGTCTATCGCGGTGAGTATCAGCATGTCTGAAAGTGTTACATATCCGCCATACTGATCTACAGTTGCGGTGAGCGCAGACACGCTCAGGCTCTGTCCGTTCGGAGTCACACCCTCGGTGAGTGGCGTCAATGCCTTCGGCAGCGAAGCATACTTCCTAAACTCGATCGTTTTACCCTTGCCCTTCGGGATGGGCTTCTTATCGCCGAACTGATCATGGATGAGCTCTTCCTGAGCCATCTTGATAAGTGCGGTCTCGTAGTATGTCTTCATCTCATTCGAAAGAGATGTCTGTGTGGTTGTGTTGGTGTTTGCATCGGCAAACTGCTGAAGATTCAGCTTGTACTTTACGTTCATTTAGTCCTCCTGTCTGAAGGGCTATTTGAATGTGATCTTCTCTCCATTTTCTGCCCTTCTTGCATAATTTTTCATGTCCTCTATGGACAATTTTGAAAAGTCAACCTTGTCTACTGTCGGCTGTGTAGGACTTGCAATGCCATTTTCCAAAGGTCTCATGCCTCTTGCTATGACATTATTGGTGATCTTTTCAGCCACCGTTTGAGCGGTTGTCTGCATAGCTCCCGTGATAGTGTCATTCATATGCACTACCTGATAAGCCGTCAGCATATCAACATCTTTGGTCAAAAGAGATAAAAATCTTTCGTTCTCCATCTCGCTTTGTAGATCAAAATTCGGATATACAGCTTTTACGCCCTCGGATTCCCTGATCCATCCGGCATATATCTCATCCGTTGCCCTCTGGCGTTCGATCTCTTCAAGTTCTCTGTCGGATTGTTCCTTCTCGAACTGGAGCTTTTTCATCTCCTTGTACTGGTCTGTTGATAAGCCTCTTTCAGCCGCTGCCTCCTGGAACAAAGCATCATCATCCATGATGGCGTTTAAGATTTCATCTGGGCTTTCAACACCATATCTTTCGCCTAAAAAAGCTTTGAGCTTGCCATACCCTGCAACCTCTTTTTCAAGCTCGTCCTGGCGTTTGAACCTTCGGTCGACCTGATCGCTGATGGCTCTTTGGTAGTCCTCTCTGAAATCTCCCTTGATGATCTTGTTCCATTCCTCGGCGTGCTTTGCTGCTACCTCGGCGGCATCTGGTTCTCCGCCTGCGTCTCCTGCATCGCCTGTACCTCCTACATCGCCTGTACCTCCTGCATCGCCACCCTCGGCGAACTGCTGAAGATTAAAAATAAACGAATCACTCATATGATCCTCCCTCGGGTCTCTCCCCGGCGTCAAATCTCAGGTCTTTCCCCGGCGTCAACAGAACTGTCTCTGTAGTCTCTCACGTCTTTCCGTGGTGTCAAAACGAACAAACATTCCGAATATTCGTTCGCTTGTACCCTTTATACCACACTAAATTGAAAAAGTCACCCCAAATTTAGGGTAACTTTTTCAAGACATTTTTATAGTGCCTAAATAACCATCGCAGCGTATGCAGCCAAAACAGCAGTGATGCTCTTGATAGTCTTCCTTTTCTTCTCTGGACTGAAACTTTTTGGCAGACAGATAATTTTCCTCTATCGCGCAGGTGATCTCTTTGTTTGATTCCCGCAGAAATAGAGGGCAGTCTACCTTTCCGGTATGTTTACCATAGTACATCAGCTATCCTCGTTTTCTGTTGATCATCTGAAAGCTATTTATAGTCACTTCAACTCTGATCTTGTCGTTTTTTCGCTTTCTTAGCAAGCTTTTGTCCGCATCCGGAACAGTATGTATCAGTCTGATTCAAGGTCTTACCGCAGGACGGACACTCTATGTGATAGTAATCGCCCTTGTTGATCTCTTTTACTACTTTGGGCTTTTCTCTTTCGATGGCATCTATCACAGCCTTTGCTTCCTCCTGTCTGAGATTGTAGGATCCTAAAGCCTGATAGTTCCAGCTTTTCAAGTTGATGATTACGTTTCCTGCTGTTATTTGCATGTTTTCATTCCTCGCTTTCTTTGTTTGCTTTATTCTTTCTAAAAATATTATGCAATTTACCTTTGATTTTATTCGCTATGCAAACTAATATAAATACTAAAATTATCAATACCCAAAATGCTATACCTAATATATCCCAAATACTCCATACTATCATTCTTCTACCTCCTGCATCTTTGCGCCACAGTGACAATATGGATAATCCGTTAATTTTGCTCCACAGTTCAATTTGATATACCTGCCACATTCAGAACAAACATAGAAGCGGTCTATATCATCATGCCCT
>Ga0326514_10002422_pt1 | contig 11873 bp, 7 predicted proteins | sample 3_2548_0518_D_FD_203653 | JGI IMG/M metagenome (GOLD analysis project Ga0326514, IMG submission 203653) | Bovine rumen microbial communities from UC Davis, California, United States - 3_2548_0518 | ecosystem: Host-associated > Mammals > Digestive system > Stomach > Rumen | place: USA: California... | reverse complement strand
CGAAGTGGAACGACGAGAAGCTCCACTACGAGCCCGTCGGCACGCCCGTCGAAATCAAGCAGGCCCTCACCGACGAGACCCTCGCCCAGTGCGAAGCCCTCGGCCGCGAGATGGCCGAGCGCCTGATGGCTGAGTAACTCATTAGATGAATCATAACAGAAATAAAGCTGAAAGTTTTGTGCTTTCAGCTTTTTTTGTTACTTTTGCAGAAAATTTTGTATAGCTATGCAGAATAACAGCCATCTGGCGGTGCTCATCCATGAGCAGGCCAAGACATACGGCGACCGCGAAGTTCTTATTTATAAGGATTTTGGGGGCTCGTCATGGAAGTCATTTTCCTGGAATCAATTCTCGGCAATGGTAAAGCAAGTGTCCAACGCCATGCTGAATCTGGGGGTGAAGGTGCAGGAGAACGTAGGTATCTTTTCGCAGAACTCAGCACAATATCTGTTCTGTGATTTTGGTGCCTGGGGTATCCGGGCCACCACCATCCCTTTCTATGCCACCTCGTCAGAACAGCAGATTCAGTTTATGACGACCGATGCGAACATACGTATCCTCTTTGTCGGTGAGCAGGATCAGTACGACAAGGCCCGTCGTGTGCAGGCCACCTGTCGCACGCTGGAGCGGATTATCGTGTTCGACCGTGCCGTACGTTTTAATGAGCAGGACACAACGGCCATGTACTTCGAGGATTTTCTGAAGTTGGGCGAGGGACTGCCCCGCCAGTCGGAAGTGGAGACCCTCCAATCTCAGGCATCAATGGATGACATAGCAAATATTTTATATACCAGCGGTACGACAGGCGATTCCAAGGGTGTCATCCTCACCTGTGGTCAGTATCATGCTGCCATGGAAGCCAACAACAAGTGTGTGCCTGTTGGCGAGGATGACCGTGTCCTTAACTTCCTGCCCTTTACTCATATTTTTGAAAAGGGATGGAAGATACTGTGTCTGAGCGAGGGTGCGCGTCTCATCATCAATACCTATCCCCAGCAGGTGCAGCAGACCATGAAAGAGACCCATCCCACATGTATGTCCTCCGTTCCCCGTTTCTGGGAGAAGGTGTATATGGGTGTGCAGGAGAAAATAGAGACTTCAGGTGCTATGCAGCGCAAGTTGTTCCAGCATGCCATTTCAGTAGGCAAGCGCCATAATATCGACTACCTGTCGAAAGGGCGCAAACCGCCTGTAGCCTTGCATCTGGAGTACGAGATGCTGAACAGGACCATCTTTTCACTTGTCCGCAAGGAACTGGGACTGGAGAATGCTCACTTCTTCCCTACTGCCGGTGCCACGGTGAATCCCAAGGTTGAGGAATTCGTTCATTCCATAGGCATCAATATGGTGGTAGGCTACGGACTGACGGAAAGTCTGGCCACCGTGTCGTGCAACCACTTGGGTGACCCTTGGACGGTTGGTTCGGTAGGCATACCCATTGAGGGCATCAGCATCCGCATCAGTGACGAGGGTGAGGTGCTGCTGAAAGGTCCGACCATTACCCGTGGCTACTATAACCGCGATGACCTGACAAAGGCCGCTTTCACTGAGGACGGCTATTTCCGTACTGGCGATTCGGGTTATCTCAAGGATGGCGAGCTGTTCCTCAAGGAGCGTATCAAGGATCTCTTCAAGACGTCCAATGGTAAGTACATTGCCCCCCAGATGATAGAGTCCAAGATACTCGTTGACAAGTATATTGACCAGATAGCCATTATCGCTGATCAGCGAAAGTTCGTTTCTGCGCTCATCATTCCTGTTTATGCGTTTTTAGAGGAATATGCCCGTGAACACGACATTCCTTTCGAAAGCCGTGAGGACCTGTGTCGTAATCAGAAAATCCACGACATGATGATGGAGCGTATAGACACTCTCCAGCAGCAGCTTGCCCACTACGAGCAGATCAAACGGTTCACACTCCTCCCGCATCCGTTCTCCATGGAACGTGGCGAACTGACGAACACACTTAAAATCAAGCGGCGCGTTCTCAATGACAACTATCGTGCTGAGATTGACAGCATGTACGACGAATCGTCCATAGAATAGCGGTCTATGAGTTTGGCGAAGATGGGGTTGCGGCGCAACAGTGCGCCGTTGCCTGTCATCAGTAGCTGCTTGCGGGCACGGGTCATGGCAACGTTCAGCTTTCGGTCTATCACGTGGATTTCTTTTCCCGTCTTTTCCTCAAAACAGTTTGAGGTAAGGAAGTCCAACTGGTAGGGCCGGCTGACGGTAAATGAATAGATGATGACATCGCGCTGCGAACCTTGATAGCGCTCTACAGTGTCAATTGAGATTTGTTCCAGGGCAGAGATATTCAGCTGCTCTATCTTCTGCCGTATCATAGCTATCTGATTGCGGTAAGGTACTATGACACCTACGGTTCTGACGGGATCGAATCGATTGCCGTAAAAACGATGTATTCGGCGTAGCAGGTCAGCCACAACACAGGCTTCAGCAGCGTTTGCCTTGTCAGAGAAAGCCTGTTCGGAAGCACCTGACGGGGTGCAATTCAGGAACATGACACGCTGTTGCTTCAAGACATCATCAAAGTCATCCTGTGAGGGCAGGTCATAGCCGAGCGTCATGTCTAACTGGTGGGGTAGGGGTACAGGTTCCAAATGCTCCTGATGATAGAACATCTCGTTAGGAAATGCTGCTATCTCAGGGTGCATACGCCCCTGCTTTCTCAGAATGCCAGTAAACAGGCTCCGCCCTTCATGCTGTTCCCAGTGCAGGAGCCGCTCGAACAGGGACTGTCGGCAGTCAGTCATGCCAATGGCCGTCAGTAGCGGGTCGCTGACACGAGACTCCTCTTCGCTCTGTAGGACTACGGCGGGCAGCTGTTTATGGTCGCCTATCAGGATAAAGCGGTCGATGCGGTCGCTGGCGAGGAGTCCTACCAGTCCTGGTTCCAGTATCTGTGACGCTTCGTCAACGATGCACAGAGAAAAGTGTTTTAACAGGAAAATCCAGGGTCGTGCCTGCATCATTGACGTTGTACCGACAATGACGGTCGTCTTTTCAATACGCCGTCTGATATCCTCAAGTTTGGCGTCCTCTTCTGACAAAGCCTCAAGCAGTCGGCCGCAGAAACGCGGGTCGCACGATGTCTCGTTGCCAATGCGGATGTAGTCTTGACCAGCATCTTCGAGCATGGCACAGATTTCATCTACAGCACGGTTGGTATAGGCCATAAGCAACAGGCAACAGGTGGGCGAACAGAGTTCCTCTTCGACCATAAAGCGCAGGGCCATCGATGTTTTACCCGTTCCCGGCGGACCAATGAGCAGAAAGTAGTCGCGGGCTTGTTTGGCATGCAGCAGTACTTCGTCATAGGCAGGGTGATAGGGACGTGAGAGCTGTTGTGACGAGTCTCGGCACGGCTGACGGCGACCGAGAAGCAGATCCTTTTTGGCAGCAGCGGCTGTGATGAACTGGTGCAGGCTTTTGATGGCACTCGTGGTGTTCTGGTCAGTGGCGGCGTGCTCGACAGCCCATTTGCCCTGTCTCATCACATCGACGTTCTTCTGTTCGTCATTCAGCTTCACCACCACCCTGTCTCCGTCCAGTGTCTGTAAGGTTCCTTTGTATAGAATGGCTTTCCTGACGTCTGGAACATCGGTGTAGTTGTAGAGATAGACCATATCGCCCCGTCGGAAGTTAGGCAGCCCGTCTGTGCTGCCTCCTATGATGATGTTTCCCGTTTCTATCTTTTCGGCCAGCGGCATGTTCCACAGGTCGGCCACGGCACTGCCCTGACCCTCCTGGCGTCCCATTTTCTGCAGCAGTTGTTCACGATAGACAAAGGTCATCATACGTTCGTAGTAGGCACGCTCCGTAGGGCTGAGTGCCGACAGCTGGGCATGGAGCGCTGCTACCGATGGCTCGACATAGCGGTGAAAATAGCCGTCGCGCTCTGCGCCTCTGAAGATGATTTGGGGTGTCAGCAAGGGTGTGATGCGGCTAAAGCCTTCGCGGGCTATCAGCATCTCCGTGGCTACAATCTGGTTGCGCACCTTGACGGCCTCGCGGAACAGTTCGCGGTAGAAGTTAACGTAGAGCAGTCCCCGGGCGGCGGGGTAGCGTGAATAGAGCAGCCGGATATCTACCTGGTTGTCCGTTCGTCCGAAGTTATAGCGCAGTATGCCGTAGTAGAGCAGCAGCTGGACGTAGTGTTCCTCTTTTTGCAGACCTGTGCCAGCCGTTCTGGCCTCACGTTCCAGATTGTAGTTCTTGCCCGACTTCTGTTCTACCAGCAGTCGCATGTCGCCGGTCATCAGGTCGGCACGTCCTTGAAGTCCTAAACGTTCACAGACAAACGACGGTTCCAGCAGGGCTTTTGTACGGTCGTATTTGTCAAACAGAGCCTGCACAGCCTCCTTGATATATGCCGCCTGCTGACGGGCATCGGCCATGAATCGTTCGCTGTTGAAATCTTCACAAGTGGCAAACTGTAAGACTTGTTCGCGGAAAAAGCTGTTCAGCGTGTCGTTCAGCCGGAACTGCTCAAGGTTGATCATATCATCGAGGACAGCTCCGGCAAAGTTACCGAAGAGCATGGCTTGTGAATTGCCACGGGGCTTCAGCCGTTCAATGGTGTAGAGCAGCGGGTGGTGGCCGTAGCTGCCTTGAAAACAGCGGGCAACGGTCGAGATGTCAACGAGGAAGTCGGGCTCGACGACCACCAATCCCGGTATAACCCTCTGGCCTTCTTCTTCCACATGACTGTCGAGCAGGTTCAGCTGCATACCTTTGCGGAGCATTTTTTGCAGATAGGCGTGCTCCTGATAGTCTATCTCGACAGATCCGTTCTCTGTGTCGGCATGGATGGTTTGTCCGTCCCAGCAGTTGACGATGCAGCGTATGTAGCGGGCGTTTACGTTCCAGTCTCCGCCGTCGTCCTCTTTTCCTTCATGTGGAATCAGTCTCGTCAGGGCTGCAGGCACTGCCGTCTTGTGTACGGTTGATATAAACAAGGTCAGTGTTCTGACGGCCAGCAGCCACTCCTCCTGTCCCGGTACTTCCGTATGGTTCGACAGTCGCCGCATCTGTTGAACCATCCTGCGCTCTGCCGCTTTCATTCCGCACTGTTTGCACAGATAGTCCACCTGTGAAAAGAGGTTGCCGAAGGCCATGCTAACGCCTCTCAACCCCTCGGCGCAGCACAGCACCAGGGTCTCGTGCATGAAACGGTTGGCTGCTGGCGACGGTTCCGACGTCGCCAGTTCTGTGCATCGTCCGAACAACTCGCCAGCAGTCATGGTTTCATCAAAGGGTTACTTCCACAATATGATGGCCGGGGGTGGCCTTGATGACCGTGTGCTCGACAGGCTTCCCGTCGATAACAATCTGGCTCACGCCGCTCTGCTTGCCATCAGGATTCTTCACAGTGATGTCGAACGTGGCGTCGCGCAACACACGGTGAACTGTATATTCCTTGAGCGTTGAGGGGATACAGGGGTCAATCTCCAGTCCGTCGTATGTGGGTTTGATGCCGAGGATATACTGGGTGATGGTCAGCCAGTTCCAGGCTGCCGTACCTGTCAGCCATGAGTTCTTGCCCTCACCGGGACGGGCGGCATCCTTGCCGGCCACCATCTGGCAATAGACGTATGGCTCGACCTTGTGCAGCTGCTGGTCCTCAATCCATGCGGGACAGATCTTGGTGTAGTGCTCCCAAGCGTCGTTACCGCGACGGGCTACCGTCTCGCCGATGATGACCCACGGGTTGTTGTGGCAGAAGATGCCTGCGTTCTCCTTGTAGCCGGCGGGATAGCTGCTGATTTCGCCCATCTCCACATAGTAGCGGGTGAAGGCGGGGTTGTTGAGCACCATGCCGTGCTTGGAGTCAAGGTACTTCTTGCAGGAGTCGAGGGCACGATCTACCATGCCTTCCTCCATGCCGATGCCGGCCATCGTGCAGAAACCCTGTGACTCAATGAATATCTTGCCTTCTTCGTTTTCGTTGGAACCTATCTTATGACCGTAGTAGTCGTAGGCACGCAGATACCATTCGCCGTCCCAGCCGTGCTTCTTCACTGCTTCGACCATAGCGTCAATGCACTGCTGGGCGCGTTTGGCCTCGTCGGTCTTTTCCAGTTTCTCGCAGAGTTCCACGTACTGCTTGCCCGTCAGGACAAAGAGACCGGCAATCATCAGGCTCTCGGCTTTCGACCCCTCGCTGTTGTTCTCAGTGGTCTGGAAACTCTCGTTGGGATCCCAGGAGAAGCAGTTCAGGTTCAGACAGTCGTTCCAGTCGGCACGGCCGATGAGCGGCAGCATGTGCGGGCCGAGGTTGTTGACGACGTGGTCGAACGAGATACGCAGGTGTTCCATTAGGGTTACCTCCGTCCCTGGCTGGTTGTCGAAGGGCACCATCTCGTCGAGGATGCTGTAGTCGCCCGTCTCTTTGACGTATGCCACGGTACCGAAGATAAGCCAGCAGGGATCATCGTTGAAACCGCCGCCGATGTCGTTGTTACCGCGCTTGGTCAGTGGCTGGTACTGGTGGTAGCAGCCGCCGTCGGGGAACTGTGTCGAGGCGATGTCGATGATGCGCTGACGGGCACGGCTGGGCACCTGGTGGACGAAGCCCACGAGGTCCTGATTGCTGTCTCGGAAGCCCATGCCACGACCAACGCCGCTCTCGAAGAACGAGGCGGAGCGTGAGAAGTTGAACGTTATCATGCACTGGTACTGGTTCCAGATGTTCACCATACGGTCCAGCCGTTCGTCACCGCTCTTGACAGTGTATTTCGACAGCAGCTCGTCCCACATCCGGCGCAGTTCCTCGAAGGCGGCATCCACGGCCTCTACGGTCGAGAAACGGGCAATCACCTCATGTGCCTTCTCCTTATTAATAATAGTACGGTCGAGGGCACCGAGTGAGGTGATGAGGTCTTTCTCGACGGGGGAACCGTCGAGCACGAACTTTTTCTCCTGCTCGTTCTCTTCATAGCCTAACAGGAAGATGTAGTCCTTCGACTCGCCCGGCTGCAGTTCCACCTCAATATAGTGTGAGGCGATGGGACTCCAGCCGTGCGCCAGCGAGTTGGCAGGCTTTCCTGCTGCCACACACTGGGGTGCCGACAGTTCGTTATACAGGCCTACGAACGACTCGCGGTCGGTATCATAGCCGTCAACCTGGGCGTTGGTCACGGCGTAGTAGGCGTAGTGGTCGCGGCGCTCCTTGTATTCCGTCTTATGATAGATGGCTGCTCCGCCGTTCTCAATCTCCACTTCGCCCGTTGACAGATTGCGCTGGAAGTTCTCACCGTCGGTAGCTGCGTTCCACAGACACCACTCGGTGTAGCTGAACAGCTTCAGGCGCTTCACCTTGTCGGACGTGTTCTTGAGCGTCAGCTTCTGCACCTCGGCCCAGGTCTTCAGAGGAACGAAGAACAGCACGCTGGCCTCCACACCGTCTTTTGCGCCCGTGATGCGCGTGTAGTTCATGCCGTGACGGCATTCGTAGAAGTCAAGCGGTGTCTTGCAAGGCTTCCAGCCTGGGCTCCACACCGTCCCCTCGTCATTGATATAGAAGTATCTTCCAACGCTGTCCATTGGCACGCTGTTATAGCGGTAGCGGGTGATGCGGCGGAACTTGGCGTCTTTGTAGAAGTCGTAGCCTCCGCCGGTGTTTGAGATTAATCCAAAGAAATCTTCGTTGCCCAGGTAGTTGATCCAGGGGAACGGTGTGGCAGGGTCGGTGATAACGTACTCACGGTTCCTGTCATCAAAGTGTCCAAAGGTCTTCATATTACAATGTTTGATGTATTGGTTAGCATTACAATGGGCAAAATTACGTATTTTATTTGATAGTGGCAAATAAATCGGAATGTTTTCTGAAAAAAAAGGTGCGGTAGCAACCGCAGGTCAAAAAAATAAGGAGGACAGATCTGTCCTCCTTAGAAGTGTACACCTGCATAGCTCAGTGGCTGAGGTGTTGTTATTGTCACAAGAGATTAGCGTGCAGCAAAGAAGCGGCCGTCGCCTACGGTCATACGAACCTGATAGAGTCCGGCTTCGTCAGGAGTGACAGTCATTTGCTGACCTTCAACAACAGTGGTAATGGTACCATCCTGGTTGAAGCGGAAGAGTTCGCGGGTCTGACCATTCTGTGTCAGCGACCAGGCATCCTTCTTCTTGTCATAGGTGAAGTAGCTCATCTCACCTGTCGGAGACTTGACTTCATAACCGTTCTTCGTGGTGGTAACAGCGTAGTAGCGGCCATCGCTGCCCATCACCTGCTGTGTCTTGCCAATGCTGGCATGCATGGGGTTCGTGCCACTCCAAAACTCAATGGTGTTCAGTACGAGTGTGTCGATAAACAGACTGATACCACCGCAAATCGGGCCAATGACAAAGCCCACGATAGCGTTTACAAACTTGTTGCTCGTCATGTGGGTCTGCCACTTGGCATAGCTGTTGAACAGGCCGTAGGAACCGACATAGCATGAACTGTACATCACCGTACCCGTCAGCAGACAGGCAATGACTTTCAAATTAAATTTCTTCATAATGAATACTTTAATGGTTAATAAAATGGTTATTGATTGAAAAACTTCTTTCCGTTACGGATGACAACGCCGCGATAACCGGCATCTATCCGCTGACCCTTCAGGTTGTAGGCTGGTGCATTGGCATCCATGTCTGTCTTGATGGCATTGATGCTGGCAGCATCCTTGCCATTGACAGAGATAAGATTGCCGCTGACCAGTTCGGGAGTGGTCACGTCATCCTTGACATACTTCTGCAGCAGACCCTGCACCTCTACCAGGTCTCCCTCTTTCAGCAGCGAGATGGTCTCCTCATCGAAGTTCGCATTCTCAAAGCTCTTGGCACGGAAGACGGTCAGCGTGGTTGTGCCGCCCTTCTCGTCAGCCATCGTGAAATTCACGTTGCCATAGAGTGTTCCGTCGGCCTTGCGCTGGAAGTCGGGAGCTCCTACGATGTAACCCTTTACCAGATATTTATCTGTCGTCTTTGCACCATTATCAAGTGCATTGACAATTTCGAGAGCCTTGGCCACATTCACATTTTGTACCTCTGGTTCTGGTACAGGATCCGGGTCGGTAGAAGTGCCCTTCTTCCAAATCAGAATCTTGGTAAGCTGGGTGTTGTGATTACTATTTACCTTGAGCGTATAGATGGTCCCTGCAGCCTGTTTGCCCTCAGCGATTTTATACTGGTTAGTTGCTGTTGCACCCGTTGTCTCGGTACTGACAGCCTCGTCGCCAACGTAAATATTCTGCAAGGTAGCAGCAGAGGCTCCTTCACGGCCGATAATGTCGATACGTTCCACATCAAAGCTAAATGCAGAGAATGTGATAGTTGCTCCCTGTTTTCCGAAAATGACATAGTGGTCTTTTTCGTTAAACTTGTGACCATTCGATGACTCACTGAAAGAAAGTGTGACACCATCCTTGCTATAACTTGCAGCGGTCTTTACATAATCTGTTGGAAAATTCCAACCGTCGTTGCTTGTCAAGTCAATGGTCAGTTCCTGAGCATTGGCGTGCATGCCAAACAAAGCTAACAAGGCAACGAGCGAAAAGCGTAGTTTTCTGTTCATAAGCATAATAATTTGTTTGTGATTTATAAAGATGCTGCAAAGATAGAAATTTTTATTGGAAAAAGCAAGCAAAAGTGAGAAGAAATCTGCATAATACTTTTGCCAAGCTTCGGAATGATACGTTCCAAAGCTTGGCAAGAGACAGGACGTTTGAAGTTGCAACCTCTTTTACAGGGGATATTCGTCAAAGGCGTAAAGGACAGTGCTCAAGTAGCGCTCACCGGTGTCTGGCAGCAGGACAACAATTTTCTTGTCTTTGTTCTCTGGACGCTTGGCAATCTCTGCTGCAGCGAAGGCTGCGGCACCGGCGGAGATGCCAACCAGCAGACCTTCTTGCTTGGCGAGTTCACGGCCGGTGCGGATGGCATCGTCGTTCTCCACGTCGAAGACTTCATCGATGACATCGGCATCATAGGTCTTAGGAACGAATCCGGCACCGATACCCTGAATCTTGTGGGGGCCGCTCTGTCCGCCATTCAGCACAGGACTCGACTTTGGTTCTACGGCGATAATCTTTACGTTGGGGTTCTGTTCCTTCAGATACTTACCGGCACCTGAAATGGTACCGCCAGTACCTACGCCGCCCACGAAGATATCGACTTGGCCGTCAGTGTCGCGCCAGATTTCCGGACCCGTGGTGGCATAGTGCTTGGCGGGGTTGGCGGCGTTCTCAAACTGCTGGAGGATGACACTGCCAGGGATAGTATTACGTAGTTCCTCGGCGGCGCGGATGGCACCGGGCATGCCGTCCTTACCAGAGGTGAGGCGCACCTCAGCACCGTAGGCCTTCACGAGGTTACGACGCTCCACACTCATGGTTTCGGGCATGGTAAGGATAAGACGGTAGCCCTTGACGGCCGATACCAGTGCCAATCCTACGCCTGTGTTTCCGCTGGTTGGTTCGATGATGGTAGCACCGGGCTTCAGTATGCCTTTAGCTTCTGCGTCCTCAATCATCGCCAGCGCAATGCGGTCCTTCACGCTGCCGCCAGGGTTGAAAAACTCTACTTTTGCAATCACGGGTGTAGCAAGTCCCTTTGCCTGTGAATACTTGTTGAGCTCTAAGAGTGGGGTGTTGCCGACGAGCTCGGTCAGCTGTTTTGCAATCTTTGTCATAGTCTTATCCTTTTTGTTTATATAATAAAAATAAATGTTTCTGGGTGCAAAGGTACGGCCTTTTCCGCATTCCCACAATACCATTGAAACGTCATTTCATATACCAAACGTTTGGTATATGTTGCTTTTCCCCCTTCAGAATAACTCAAATATTGGTTTTATTTGGTTTTTCACCCACTTATTTGTACCTTTGCACTCATTATGGACGACAAGCACTATCTTCTCTGCCTCATTCGTGAGGGCGAACACCAGCAGCAGGATTTCAAGTATCGCGTAGCCGACGCCTGCAAACTGGCTCGTTCTGTGTCGGCTTTTGCCAATACCGATGGTGGTCGTCTGCTTATCGGGGTGCGTGACGATGGCCACATATCTGGAGTCCGTAGTGAAGAGGAAATATATATGATGCATCAGGCGGCCTATAAATACTGCAAGCCCGAGGCAAGCATCAAGTTCGACACTTATCACACTGATGGTCGCACCATTGTCGTGGCAACCGTATCACCTTCTGCCAAACGTCCTGTCTATGCACAGGACGAGGAAGGGCGTATGCGTGCCTATATCCGTATTGCCGACGAGAACATCATGGCTTCGCCCGTTCATCTCGCCCTTTGGCGGGAATCGCAGAAACCTCAGGGGGCCATGCTTGTCTATGATGATGACATCCGCCAGCTCCTCCATGTCATGCAGGGCTGCCAGACGCTGAACCAGATAGTACGTCTCTCTCGTCTTCCCCGTCACAAAGTGGTGTCACTGATTGCCCGTCTTATCCGTTTCGGCACTGTCCGATGGGAATACAGTGCTCAGCAGTTCCTCTTTAGTCTTATATAACCTGATCGTGTGGCGCCTTCGTTCTAATTATTCGGATGACTGAGCTTCCACCCCACATCACAACACCGCCCCGCTGCACTTACTGAGAGTGCGGCGGGGCGGCAGATGTTGGAGAGGGCTTTTGCAGGGGAATTGTCAGCTTGACGTGTCAAGAAGAATCAAACCGTCCCCATGAGTCCGAGTAGCGAAGCGGCCGTTCAACCTTGGTCGCTCTTACTACCTCAGTGACGCAAGAAGCCGATAACGTCCATTTCATATTTCTTTGTCCATTCTTTTTAATGAAACTTACAATGTCTATAACAATGTCTCCTAATTTATTTGTTTCACCATCTATGCTTTCTCGAAAGGTATC